>Ga0105054_10000988_pt1 | contig 46679 bp, 53 predicted proteins | sample BON02_FD_78091 | JGI IMG/M metagenome (GOLD analysis project Ga0105054, IMG submission 78091) | Freshwater microbial communities from Lake Bonney liftoff mats and glacier meltwater in Antarctica - BON-02 (megahit assembly) | ecosystem: Environmental > Aquatic > Freshwater > Ice > Glacier...
CACGCCGTCGTAGCCAAAAGCGTGTGGGCTGATGGAGCGTTCTTGGGGCTCTTCCCGCGCGATGGACTGGTATCGGATCCGAAGCTTTGCCCGCTCGGCGATCGCCTGGAGCAAGAACGCCAAGGTCTTCGATTCGACCGTTCGGTTGGGCAGGGGCACCGAAGCCATGGGTGGCTGAAACGCCAGAAACGCCTGGTCGCTTGTCAGGATCTGTCGCTTCAAGGCCAGTAGTTGGGACAGGTATTGCCGTGCTCCGCTGGACTCGTAGTGAGGGACGAACACCGACGTGGCGGCGTAGATGCGGGCACTGGTGTCGTACACCAGGTTTCCGGGTGCCAGTTCCGTGTAGCGCGCGATGTCGGCCGACGCCTGGGGGACCGATATTTTGAAAAAGTCGGTCACGTCACTGCGGTTGATTCGGCCACTCCAACGCAGGCGGAAGTCGATGAACTGGAGCCTGCGCTCCTGGCTCCACTTGACCGGGCTGGAGTCGGCGTCTTTGTCGCGAGGCAAGGCCTTGCTGGCAGATGCATCAGTTCGTCGGGCGGCGGTCGATGCACCCCCCCGCTTGGGCGGGGGGGTGGCAACCCGGGCAAGGCCGGGGGGTTGACGGCGGGTGGTTCGGCTTGGCATGTTGACAGTATAGTTTGTTGACGCGCATGAAAAATAGGCGAATATTTAATGTACTGACAGTTGCGTTGGTCCGCAAGACTGGTGGTAGCGAACCTTTGAGATCGCGGGCGGAACGGCCCCTAAGTACACAGGACGCGACTCTCGCGACACTCGCGCGCGGCCTCAAGTTAGTTTGATGTGTCAAAGTACCGAAGCATCCGAAGCGCCATGCGGACATGGCGCCATCCAACGTAGTGGCCATGGGCGGTCGCGTTCCGAAGCCGAAGGGTATGCCAGTACAAATCTGGCACTGCGCCAGTGGGACAACTCTTCAGATTTTCACCTAAGGAAGCAAAAGCCCAGACATCGTCTTCGCTGCTAGGCGAAGCGGGAAAAGCGCTCGGGTAGAAAACGAAGTCATCTGATCCCGAATTGAATCGCTGTTGATTGGTGCGGGTTTGATCTGAAATGTTGCCACGATCTTGGCGGCCATGCAGTCTGGTCTGAATTTGACTTTCAAACTGCAAGCATAGGGAAAGGACTTCTCCAGCCAGAGGAGCACAAACAAGATGATGCCGAAGCGCCCATACCTGTTTCCGAGGAAGGTCGGGTAGGGCAAGCAATGCCCTCGCCGCCCACGGAACAATGTGCAGGCTGTTCATCGACGGTGGACGCCAAAGCAAGTTCGCGGTCAATAGCTCTGCATGAAGAGTACGGAGGTGAGCTTGCTCAGGTCGCATGCTTCCCGACCCTATGCCCACCAAATCGCAAAGCAAATGCCGACCAGTGTGGCTGGCGAGTTGCTTGTTCGCGTGGGTCTGCAGCGCCAACTCAACGACTTCATCGTCACAAGTAGCAATGCGCTCCAGTTCGCTCCCTAGAGAAATTGCGTAGCTCAGGCAACCACCTGCCTCCCAGGCCGCACGATGGTGCAGGTACGCTGGCCAGATCGAACCCTCGTCCATTGTCGACGACTCTTCAGAGAGGACATGATGGGTTGGGCGACCGTTCACGAAGTCGCAGATCGGGTCCGACCTGATAATGCCACGACCGTCTACCAGCACTGCAGACAAACACACCGGAGTAGTCGACTTACGGTAGTACTCAAGGAGGTTGACGATCTCCTCCCAGTCATTCGGATCGACCGGCGCGGCTTCGATGAAGATAAGCAAGAACGATCGATCAAGCAGGCATGTCCTGATCTTCTCGCGCGCTTCGAATGGGCTGATCGTTGGATCCAACTCGAACTCGCGAAGCAGCGCCTGAGTAGGAGTACCGGCTTGACCACCAACCTCCAGTCGTCTGATGTCAAGACGCGACTCCCCACCGTTCGAGCCGTGTACCGCACGACATATCGACGGAATCACCAAGTCACCAATCGCCGCGCTCTCCGTTCGAACGACGCAAAGCCCTCCCTCCCGCAACCATGGCTTCGCTTCCGTCCAAGTACTAAAGGACCTTGATCCGCGGAACGTCCAGTGCGACGCATAACCGGCTAGCGAGATCTCAAGCTGCACTGTTTGGCCCAAGTGCTTTGATCAATCTAACCAGAGCGCCTGACCGTTCAAAGCTCACACGGCCAAGCGACTGCGCACTTTTGGTTGGTGAGCCGACATCTGCCCGCGCAGGAAGTAGGCCCGCCTCAGCAAGCAGTTTGAGCGCCGACCAGTCACCAGGGTCGCTGAACGGCGCGCCGTTCGTTGACGGTCCATCCAAGATCGACCAGTACTCATGGAACTCCTTCTCCAGGTCGAACTTGTCTGACACCTCCTCAGTGATCTGAACGGCCATCTTGAGTAGCTCAACTTCGCGCGGCAAGAGGCTTCCGCTCCAAGTCGGGTCGCCAAGTTGTGCCGCATAGTCCGGCATCTGTGAATCGAACTGCGCCAAAGCTGTCTCAAGCTCCCGCTCCGATACTTCTGAACCCGACGACTGCAGCAGCAACCTGTTGAACGCGCCTACCAAGAATGGAACGAGACCCGTTGCCTCAGCAATCCTGGCAATTGAGTTTCCGGCTTTGAAATGGAGCGCACGAGCGTCCTCAAGCCACCAAGCCAATGTGCTTTCGGTCAGTTGGCCTAGCGTCACCACCTCGACCGGCACTTGGCCGCCGTCCAACGCATATAGCCTGGCCTTTCGCTGCAAGTCCAAGTCACCAATAAGCACCAGGGGTCGTGCGGCGTCTACCTCCAGAAAGACTTTCCAGAGGTCAACTGAGACGTTACCGAACACTTGCATTCCAGCCTCGATTTGGCCGGACGCCTCATCGGCCCTTGGGGCCAGTGAAAGCGCTGTGCGCTCGCAGCCCAATCGATCAGGTAAACCGCACTTCAAGTCGAGAAGCGCATCAGTCCAATGGCCACCGACGACGATCAATTTGCATTCGTTTCCATTATTTTGGTGGTACCAGTAGCGAATCGTGTCCAGCGCACTTTCCGACAGAACACACTGCGATACGCGTCGCTGCGATGCCCCCCCTCGAATTGCCTGTATCTGCTGGCGAACTTCCAGCGCTACCTCAGATTGCTGCGTCAGCACAGGTAAAAAGTGAGGGAATCGAAGTCGATACTCCCGTACGCCAAAGCGGGGGGCGTCTAAGACGGTCAGTAGTTCGCGATCGATGAAGTCTTGAAGGTTTCGCTCGATCTCAGACAAGGGCGACGTGTCGACCCTCTCCAGCCAGTCGGCGTTCGGGTCAATCTCCCGCAGCTTCGCCAGAACCTGTGCGGGACCTTCCGTAAGCGCCAAGCCTGGTTCTAGGTCCTTGAGCGCCAGAAGCGTCGCACCGAAGACAACGGCCCCGATCCGATTGCCTTGGAAGTTGTTGTTGACAACGGTCTTTATCTCGTCCAAGACCCCCTGTTCGCCCAATGTGGCGAGCACTTCTTCGTGTGAGACTGTCAACGTTTCGCGGTTTGCCGACCTGTTCGAACGTTTCAGCCGTCTAACAAGGCTCTCACCGAATCGAATCAAGACGGCAGGCTGGAATCCGCAACGCATCGCAACAAATGGGGCGTGATTGCCTAATGCTATGCCGATGCGGGCGAGCATGCCCTCCAAGAACTGGACGGCCTCTTCCTCGGCAAGGGGTCGCAGTACCAAGACATCGCCAGCGTTCGCCCAAACGCCGCCTCTGGTGTTGGTGACCCGGTACCCAGAGAAGATTGTTCGTATGCGGGGAAGTTGATTGCTGTCTACCTGAGCCGGCAACTCCTTCATCATGCGGAAACTCAGAGAACCTTCGCGGTCGAGGTTATATCGAGCAAGCTGCCCCTCAACGAAAGCGTCAGCTTCATCCAGTATCAACAAGACGCTGTGCCTGGGCTTCTCCTGCAAGAAGCGCTTCATGTACTCCGAGAAGCGTTCCGCAGGTGGCTGATCTCTCAACCCAAGCTTCTCTGGTAGCCCAAAGCGGTTGGCCATTTCATCGATGATGCAGTCCACGACCCATCGCTCTGACTCTCCACCCGCGATTGTGATGAAGAAGACGTTCAGCGTGTTGCCGGACGGCAGCGCGTAACCATCGAAAGTATTGGCGACATATTTCAGCAAGGCACTCTTGCCAAGCTTGCGACCGGAGAACACCCTGGTAAAGGACCACCCAAGTGCGACCCGCTCTGCGTCGTACCTTCGACCGATGTATGTCTCCAGCCGAACATGTTGACCGTCATGGCTTGAGAAGGGTGAGGCCCGCTCAAGGTCCAACTGTTCGAGGAGCACTTCGAGAAAAGGAATGAAGTCATGTCCATCCAGACGAGCGGTGGCCGCGCATAGCCTACAAAGATCCACGTCGTCAACAATTGCAGCGGCAACTCCTCGCTTTCGCAAACCAGAGCAGAGTTCGTCCCGGCGCGCCAGCGGGAGCCCAGGGGCCAAAAAGACGACTAGCGAGCCCGCTGCTTCGTTGCCCGCAGCTTTGCACCAGTCATCCAGAACGCTCCCACCTCGACTGGCCTGATGTGGTGATGGCGTAATGACGATCTGACTGAAGTCGGCCAATTGGGGAAGGAACGAAGGATTCAGCTTGGCGCGTTGGAAGTAGTTCCGGACTGTTTCGCAACTGATTGTCGTCTTCCGATCCTTGTGCTCGCGAAGCTCCGCAAGCTTGACCGGGAATCGTTTCTGGTTCTCACTGGACGATCGGCCGGCCTCGCCGCTAATTACTGCGTAAAGCAGTCTCGGCATTGCTTCCCGTCTACTCGGCTCTATGGTTCCGGTGGTCCACAGTTCGACCAAGTCGATCTGCTCCTTCGTGAACCCCTTGAGGTCATTCGCCAGCTTGGTTCTCGGCTCCGGCCAATTCTTGAGCGCGTCCTCCCGCCATCGCGTTCGGCGGCTCCCTAGTCGATCCCCGCCCGTCGTTGGAACAGTGCCGCCATGGAAGAGCGCCACACCCGCTCGGTAGTCGCCTGCTTCGAAGTAGTTGGCCACTCGAGCAGCGACGTCGTGCGGCCTTTCAGCTGCCACATCCAGCAGCGCCTTTGCTGCGAGATTCCGATGAAAAGTCGCGAGGGCGACGCATTGCTTTAGCCACGCCAGAAGAAGCAAGCTCCGCGTCATTGAGTTCGATGCGATGGTCGTCATCGCCTTGGCTTCATCTACGACAGCCTTTAGCCTATCCTCCGTCGGAGCCATCAGTTCATTGCTCGCTCCCCAAAGCCGTTCCAGCTCCCTTGTTGCCTCAAACACGACGTCACCCAGTTCGAGTGCATATCGATGCAAGAGCGTTCGTTCGTGGGCCTGAAGAACATCCGTAGAAGACAGCGAAGCGAGTATGTCGCGCCGCTCCCGGTCGACCGCAACGTTTCGGAGGTCAAGCCAAAGAACTGCGTCTTCACTCTCCACCGGAAGATGCTCCGTACGCCAACTCAGCAACATTGCGCTAACTGCCACAGCATTTTCGAAGTCCAATACGGAAAGGCCATCAGATGCAATTCCGGCTCGGGACAATGCACTTGGGTCCAAGTACCTGATGGCATCGACGTGATTGACCAGATACCCCGCCTTTAGTCGCAAGGCGTTCGCCTGAGGAGCGTCGTGTAGTACCGCCGCAAATAGTGACGCACTCAAACGATCAGCGGTGTTCGAAGACGAACCGGAGAGCAGTCGTTGGCTCGCTTCGTGTGGAACTCCGTAGTTTGGAATGCGTGACCACTGTCTTTGCGCGTCGAGCCTTTGCAAGGCATCAGCAACCACGCCAACTGCTTCCACAATTTGCTGCGCCGCCCCGTCGGCAGAGGACCGGTCTTGATGCTTGACCTGCGCCGAGTCCATGATGCGCTGGTATGAGCGTCCAAAGTCGATGACGCGCTCCCTAACCCGGTCAGGTGTCCACTTGATCCGTGAGCTCGCCGTTAGATCGCTCGGCGCCAAGTCGTCTCTGAGAGAAACCACTTCAGATTGAACGAACTTTGTCCATGCAGATCTGCAATGTGTCCGCTGGATCTTCCCGCCCGCAGCACTCCAAAGCGCAGCGACCTGCATCCGCAACGCGTCTTGCGCTGCATGCAAGGCAGCTTCGAGGACCTCCACGGACTCTTCGGGAGCATCCAGGATTCGCGCACGAAACAGGCTGAGAGGATTCAGTTGGGCGGACCAACCTTGAAGTAGGAATCGAACTACCTCGCTAAGCGCCGGGTCGTTATACGAAGCCCGAGCAATGAGCGTGTCGACCTCCAAAGGTGTAAACGAACACGGAAGAGTTGGCCGAATTGCCTCAAGCATGAGCGTCAGACCAATGGTCGGCTTGTCGCGCGCAGCTGGGCCGGAGATGCACAACCGCAGCTGCTCCAACCTTCGGGCATCGACGCCTGCACTACGGGATGAAGGATCGGACAAGAGCCTGTCAGCGCTCGCCAAGTCGTCGATCCCGAGAGGATCTTCACCGCCGGCAGCGCAAACACCTCGTGCGAAGAGGTAGGCGATGGCAGGTTGACCGAGGTCCCAGGTTTCGACCGCTTGCTTGGCTAGCGCTGGGACAAAGCCGTCCGCCATCCACGGAGCAGCTCCGACAGAGCCCGACGTGTCCACCCAGTGTGAATCGCAGAATCTTGCGAACGATTCGTAGTCGGACGCGGCAGTGACTTCAGCGATCGCTGCTGGTGGATCGGCGTTTTCTGGCCCCTCCACGCGGTCGGTTTCGGCATCCGGTGGCTCTACGACGCCGTCAATGTTTGCTTCGCTCTCAGCGATCACGGTCGCTTCTTCAGGCTCGGTTCGTGCTGAAGCCGCCTGCGGGCGGCGGGGCGACACCGGGATTCCCTCATTGATCACTTCCAGAGGCTCCACCTTTGGAACCGCGCTCGCGACCGCCTCAAGTTGGGTCCCAGGCGAGACCGATGTCTGTTGGTCGTGAGGGGATGTTGATTGCTGAGTGGTGGCCTCCGGTGCGCCCTTCTCGTTCTGAGTGGATGCCGAGGTTGAAGTGGTCGCGGCAGCAATGCCTTCATCAACAGGAATAAGACTGGACGTTTCAAACGCTAATTTGCCGCGAAGCGCAGCTATGGCCACTGCCTTTCCGAAGAGGACTTCGACTTGTGTTTGAAACTGAGTCGCTTGCTCATCATCCAGTTTGTCACCCGTCTCGACCAGCCGAAGTAGTGCCAATACTGCGCGCCACGAAGCTGGCTCCAATGCCTGGTGAGACAGTGCAAGCGCTTCTAGTTCGTCACACTTCGATCGAATAGTGGCGCGCCCGACAAAACTCGAATCGGCGACGTGCAAAATGGAGCGGCAGCGCGACAGTTCGGTCACGGCGACCGCCACCTCGGACTGATGCTGTAGCGCAGCCTCAAGGTCCCCGATGCGAGACGACGACACCCCCAGTGCCCTCTCGGCTTCGCCTTGTTGCTGGCGAACCAAAGTCCAGCATTCGATAGCAGCGCGCAGGTCAGGGACCTTGTCGGCGGAGATGTCGGATGTCGCAGCAGCCAGGCGCTGCCCGAGAAGATCAAGCCCTGCTCGAATTGTCTTCAAAGCTTCGATCGTGATCGGTTGGATATTCGGGAGGTTAGATGGCGAAGGTTCTTCAGACTCAGGCGCCTGGGTCGACAGTGGCTGCGTCGACGGCACACTGCTGCTAATGCTTGACACCTCCAGAATCGGGAGAGCTTTAAACGTTGCCGCCAGTCCGCTCCATAGATCGCGGTTCAACATCAACGCGCCGCATACCAAAGCCAAGGTGTGAGTACCATGATCCGAGGCCAGTGCGCAGATGTCGCGCTGAGCAGCTTCGGGAGCGAACGCTGGCACAGCGCCTTTCAAGGTGCCACTCTCATCGTGAGGACACTTTACCGAGTCCAATATGGCGTTTAGTGCCGAGCCGCGAGTATTCTGAATCCAGTTGCAGAATGCGCCAATCAGGAAGGGCTGCGCATTGAGCTGACCCAGCAGTCGACCCTTTTGGCGGGCGACTCCTAAGCGCAGATCATCGGAGGACAAAGGGCGGACTGCACCAGGAATCGTTCTTCTTGGGCGACCGCCGGATGAACCGGACTCGGCGTCCCTCAATGCCGCGCAGAGTTGCCGGAATGTGCCGGAGCGGTGATTCAGGTCTCGGGCGTGCCGACTTGCATACTTCCAAAAATCAAGCTGCTCCTCGCTGGTGAGCAGTTGCCAGACTGTTCCAAATTCAATGCCGTCTTGGCTTGCCTCTGTGGACGTTTCCTCGGTCATCTCGGCGTCTCCCTGAATTCGTGCTTGTGTACGCGGCTTGCAGTCTAACTGCCACGGACTGATTGAATTGCCAACAGTTGACAGAATATTTCAGCCAACCCATGCTTCAGCCTGGTCGTCGGTTTCGCGATGCCGGTGTGCATGTGTTTGATCTTTCAAGTACTGGGGCGCGCATGTGTTTCTCTAGGCTGTTCGCCTCGTCTCGCGCGATTGACTGGTATCGGATCCGCAGCTTCGCCCGTTCGGCGATGGTCTGGAGCAAAGGCGCAAGGGTCTTCGATTGGATTGTTCGGGACGGCAAAGGCACCGAGGCTATGGCGGTCGGAATGCCATTAACGCTTGGTCGGCCGCCAGAATTTTCCGCGCAGAAGCAAGCAGTTGCGACAAGTATTGGCGTGCACCGCTGGACTCAAAAACGGGGGTGAACGCTGGCGTGGCGACATAGGTGCGGAAGCTGGTGTCGTACTCTAGGTTGCCAGGAGCCAGCTCTGCGTCGCGCGCGATATCAGTGGACGCCTGGGGGACCGAGATCTTGAAAAAGTCGGTCACGTCACGACGCTTAATCCTACCGCCCCACTGCAGGCGGAAGTCGATGAACTGCAACCTGCGCTCTTGGCTCCACTTGACCGGGCCCGCGTCGGCGTCCTCTTCGCGAGTCGAGGTCTTGCCCGGACCCGTAGCCGAGCGTGACGCAACGGCTGATGCCGCGCCCGCCTCGGACAGCGGGCTGGCGGCCTGGTCGTGGTCGGCGGCTCTTGGGCGAAAGATTCGGCATGGCATTGGGTCAGTATATTTTGTTGACTAGCATACAAAGTATGCGTATAGTTAATATGCTGTCAGATGCGCTGATCCAAAAAACTGGCGCATCAAAGCTTCAGTTCAACCAACACTCAGGGGAATACCCATGTCAATCGTCAAAAGCTTCGCCGTCAGCAACGGCGACATGTTCTACATCGTGCACAACAGCGACAATTTCACTATCATCGACTGCAATGTCAATGCCGAGACCGCTGTCGAACGCATCGATGAGCTGAAGCTGAAATCGCAGCACAAGGGCATCACCCGCTTCATCTCTACGCACCCCGATCAGGACCACTTTGGCGGCATCGAGTTGCTGGACGGAGCGATTCCGATTGCCAACTTCTACGTCGTGAAGAACCAGGCGACCAAGTCGGAGGACACCGAATCGTTCAAGCACTACTGCAAGCTCCGCGACGATCCGGCCAAGGCCTTCTACGTCTACAAGGGCTGCACCCGCAAGTGGATGAATCAGACTGACGATGCGCGCGGTTCGTCGGGCGTCAATATCCTGTGGCCGGACGTCAACAATCCCGACTTCAAGGATGCCCTGGAGGTGTGCAACGAAGGGGGGAGTCCCAACAACATTTCTGCTGTGGTGCGGTACGCCCTGGAAGGCGGCGCCTCGGTCATGTGGTTGGGTGATCTCGAAACCGATTTCATGGAGGAGATCGCCGACCACATCGTTCTGGAGAAAACGACCATAGTCTTCGCGTCCCATCATGGTCGTGACTCCGGAAAAATCCCGGACTCGTGGCTGAAGAAGCTGGATCCTCAAATTATTGTGATCGGCGAGGCGCCATCGCGGCACCTGCACTACTACACCGGCTACAAGACGATCACGCAGAACCGGGCTGGCGACATCACGATGGAACTGGTCGACAACAAGGTTCACTTTTACGTCTCAAACCCCGAGTACAAGCGGAGCGATTTGAAGGACGAAAGGGCGGACACCTTCGTCAACTACGTCGGCAGCATCGAGGTTGAAACCGAGTACACGCTGGAGCGAGCCGCGGCATGAGCAGCAGCGGACTGACGATGCGCCTCGGCCTCGACAAGATCTTGGATCCGTACGACCTGACCGCGCGCCTGTTGCCAGGGCTGCTGGTGCTTTTACCGGCAATCTTGTGTATCGCGGTCCTTTATGGCGCCAAGAGCCCTATTGCTGTTGCTTTGGGTTCTGTGCTCGCTACCTGCGGCGGCCCGTACCTGTTGTCCAGCTTCGTGCGGACCTGGGGTCAACGCGCACAGGACCGGCTCTTTCGGCAGTGGGGCGGTCAGCCTACGACCCTCTTGCTACGGCGTCGCCACGGCCACTTATCGCCGCTGACGAAGGACCGCTACCGCGAGCTGGCGGCGTCGCGCCTGGGAATCGCATTGCCAACTGTTGGCGAAGAAGAGGGTGACCCTGAAAAGGCCGATCAGGCCTACGTTGCGGCGGCCGATGCGCTGCGCCCGCTCACAAATGATCGGAGGGCGTTTCCCTTTGTCTTCAAGGAGCTCGTTGCCTACGGCTTCAATCGCAACGCCCATGGCTCGCGCTGGGTGGGATTGGCGGTTGCTGCCGCGACTGTGGTGACGGCCTTGACGCACGCTGGGGTAGTGCATTTTCGGCCGCCATATTCGACTAGCGTGGATCTGGATACCTCGCAGATCGTCGTATTGATTGTCGCAGCCGGGTTTGCAAGCCTGTGGTGCTTTCACTTTACGGCGCAGACAGTTCAACAAGCTGGCTTTAGCTATGCGAAGCGACTTTGGGAGGCGCTCGAAAAGTTACCGAAGAAGCCCATGCGTTCGAGGGCGGCCCGCACGCAAGTGGGCGATTGCTAGCCCGGACATTTCATCAGTAGAGACCACCAAGATTCGGATCTGGTACTCTCGGCCGCCATCTTCTTGAGCGTCTCGCGCTCGCACGACACGCGTTAACCGCGCTGTTAGAACCGGCTACGGCCCGCGCCCGCAAACAGCCATTGGCTTCGTCGGGGCAGCGCTTCGCCAACTGTTCCGCCATCCAGCGTGCGGTGTCGAAGTACTGGCTGAAGATGACCACACCCAGCTCCAGCCATCTCTCGCGGTCCAGGTAGTACATCAGGGCCTGCTGCCTTGAGTCGTCCAGCGGGTCTTCCCTGGGAGATAGGTTGCTTTCCAGGGCGGTGGGGTTACTGGTTAAGCCGGCGAGGTTACTGGATAAGGCCTCGGGGTTACTGGATAAGCCGGCGCCGGCGGCTCGTCGGGTAGCAAGCGCGCCCCCGGCCTATGCCCGGCTGGCCGTAGGGCCTCTGTCGCCAAGCATCCGTGCGGTGGGCTAGTACGAATTGACCGAGCCGCGGTCCGTCTGGGTGAAGAGCCCGGCATCCCGCATACAACGCAGCACATTGCTGGCGGCCAGGATGTGCAACTTGTTGATCTCGCGGTAGTTTTGGTTGCCAATGGCCCTCGCTTGCCGGGCCACCACCAGCTATCGGGCATCTGCTTCAGATAGTTGAAACTCTTTGAACGCTGCCAGCCAGCCCAGGTCGTCACGACTCCAGCGAGTGGTGGAAGAAGAGCCGCAACATGAACTGGGCCGTCCAGCGGTCGCTGTCGAAGAGCGGCGGCGACAGGCCGGCCCGTTCGCATATCGCGCACATGACACACGCGCCATTGCCCTTAGCTTGGGCGAAACGCTTGTCGTACAGCGCAGCGGCGACCATGAGGTTGGGCGGCACGGCCTGGTTTCCCCCGATGGTCGGGCAACTTCAGCGAGAAGCCCAGGCTGCGGCTCTCCAGCTAATTGCTGTACTGGCTGATCTGCGCTAGCACCTGCAGCCGGTACCGGCTTCGAATTCTTCATCGTGTTGCAGTTGCTGTTGGTTCTAGTCCGCTTTCTGTTCGAATGTTTGGCTGGTATACGTTCGCTGCGCTGGTGTGTTGATGTCAGGTAAGTGTTTCTGTCCGTCCCGAACGCCTGAGCATTGCGGGAACTACAAGGGACTCGGGACACCACTCCCGAAATGTGCAGTGCATCCACCATTGCTGGTTGCCACGGCTGCATCCGTTCTTGGCGTCGATGGTGCGTCCTGTTGGAAGCAGTTGCATCGATTTGAGCTGTTGTCCAGGGCTCGCTGGTGCGTCGCATGGACGCGAGGTTGACGGAGCCTGCCAGTGGCAGGTCGGGGGCAGACCGCATTGCACGGTCTGTGTTGGCGACGGGTCAGGGAGCCCGTCACTTGGGGCCGGCACTTGCGCCAGCCACCGTTGGTCGCCAATACCCTGAGCCGGTTTGTGAGGCCAGCCTGGACGATCAGGCATTTCGAATTGGGGGATGCGGACACGGACCAAATCTTTTGGCGCTTTCTCAAAGTCTATCGGACGGAGGAAACCTTGCTCTTGCCAGATGTCCCGACCAAGCGAATGAGCGCAGTCAAACCGACCCAATGCCGAAATCAATCGCCCATGAAAAAACCCACGATCTTTCGACAGTGGGTTTCCAAATTTTGGCTCCTCGACCTGGGCTCGAACTAGGGACTTACGGAACAGTCTGAATAGCCCGCCGGCCCCGGAATCGATGCGCGATTTCTTGGTGCACTTTGGCGACCGGTGCGCAATATCCATCACTTTGGTGATGCGTTCGACCGTGCTCGGCAGCAGACTATGAGGATGTCGACGTCAAGCCAGGGTCCCAGCCATCCGCATACTGAACTGGCCGTTCGTCGTGGCAGGGATGTGCGACGCAGTGCTATCGGTACATGCGCTGCGCCGTCGCAGACACGGGGAGAATCGGTGCGACCGCAACATCTGCAGCGCTCACGTTTGTCGTCGCTTGCCGTAGGCGTTGGTCTCTGAGCGCATGCCGGCCATCCACCCAGATGTGAATTCGCGATGACCTTTTCGTGTTCACCGCCGGCGAACTTTGTGCTTTTCTTGGCCCCGGATACGGTTACTTGGTTGCGCCGCCGTAGAGCAATCGCCGTGGGGCCGTGGCTTGACCTTGCCACCGGTGCCCAGTCTGATTCGCACTTGTTTTGTCGAGCCATTTGCCGGACGCTGTGCTGCCCTGGACGTGCTGCCGGTATCTGAAAGTGATCCCGGAAGGTCAGTTTCGTAGCACTTGTGTCGAATATCGATGCCTTTCGAGGGGAAGTACAGACACTGCATCCGTCTTCCACTCCTTGCAAAGGTATCAGTATGAAAGTTTTGAGATCCCACGGGCCCACTCAGGTTCCTACGTCGACGGTGCTGTGCTCCCTCCTGGTTGCCGCATTGGGCGGTGCAACCTTGGGCGTCTTGAACGCACACGGTTCCGGTCCGACATTGGCTGCGCCGATGCAGCTCCTTTTTGTATGCACCGCTTTCGCGCTGACGCTTGTGATCCATACGGACTTTGGGGAGGACGTGTTGCGTTGGATGGCAGGGCGCTACTGGGTCAGGCTACTGATATGGGTAGCCTTTGGCATGGCGCTCGGGTCCGCGATGTGGGAGTTGCTGCAACTGGAGTTTGCGTCCCAGTTCCGCGGCTTCAAAGGTTGAACTCCCATGGCCTCGAAACATACATGTGACGCGAAAAAGCGTTCAGTCCCACGATTAGCCTTGGCCGCTGACGGGTTTGGGGAAGTTTTACCTGGCGAATTGCGACGCATCGCGACCACGCAACGTGGCGCCTTCACACCATTCGCGACGCCGGTGCCGAAATGCCCGGTCAGTTGCGGTGATTGGTGCTGGTTGGGTTGCGCTCCTGCGCTCAGGATGGGGCATGAACGCAGTTTCACGTCCGGCAGATGCCGCAAGCACCATGTCCAATGATTGCCAGCACGCCAGTCGCCCCGCCCAGCAGTCCTGGCGGGTGTCGGTTTCCATGCTCACCGCCATCGTCGACGGTGAAACTTACGAGTCGGTGGCACTCAAGTTCGGTGTCTCACGCACAGCCGTCGAGCGGCGCATCAAGGATGTCGCGGTCAAGCTCAGCAAGTCGGCCCAGGTTGAGGGCCTGAACGCGGAGGGCGCCGCGTTCGTGCGTCGGCTGCGACTGCACCGGGACGCCATCCTGGCCGCGCTGCCAACCTTCGAGCAGGCCGCGCGGACCCATGTTCGCGACAACCGGATTCCCAGCTTGGAGGAGATCATGCAGGCCGGTCGGCGCATCAAGGCCCGCAGCGCCCGCTCGGCGCATGACCTGGCGCTGTTCTACCTGCTCTTTGCCACTGGCGCTAGGCCGCTGGAGATTGCGCGCTTGGAGGTGCGCGACTACCTGAATTCCGATGGCAGCGTGCGGCGCGTGTCCGAGATTCGGGATGGTGTGTCGATCTCGGGCAAGCGGCGCGACCTGTACTTCACCAGTGCCCGGCTCAATGAGGCCATGGATGTGTATCTGCAAGAGCGGATCGCGCGTGGGCTCGGGACCGGCGTGCCTGCACAGTTCCGAGGTCTTGACGCGCACAGCCGCCTTTTCTTGTCGGGCGCGGGCGAAGGGTTTCGTGTCACGCCCTATGGTGTCCAAGGGCAGCGACGATTTCTGTGCCGCCCGATCCTGGAGACATTTAGCAAGCTGTTCCGGTATGGGGGACTGCAAGACGTCTCTGCGTTGTCAGCGCGGCGCGCACTGGCTCTACGGCTCATCGCGCGTGGCGCCGACGAAGGCCAGATCGGCAACTTGCTGGGCATCAGTGACCGCACCGCCGTGCGTGAACTGCTGGGTCAGCGCAAGCCGGAGCTCGCCGAGTTGATGGATGAGCCGCTGTGAACGCTGCGATGGCAAATGGTGCCAGCACCGGTCATGGCAACAAAGCCCTGGGGCTGGCGTCGCGCCGGCGCCGCTCTCGCCCCGGGACGAGCCTGAAGGGGTGAGCGGTCATCAACGCACCGACATTTCTTGTTCTGGGCCAGGTGCTGGGTCAAGATGCCGCGCAGTGGCAGCATGTGCTGGCACAAGCCCACCGGGGTCGGGAAAGACCGCTGTGCCTGTGCCAGAGTGCGGGCGTGGCCATGTACGTGGCCCGCCATCGCCGTTTTCTGGTCAAGCGTCTACCGGGAACGGGCCAATGTCATGCTCCGACGTGTCCGTGCCATCAACCCGATGTGGGGTCTGCGCCGTTGGTTGTCAAGCTGCCCGAGACGGCTGTGGCGTCGCAACCGCGCACTGTGGATTTATCCGTGGACTTTGCGTGGACCGTCCGCGAAGGCGCCCGCTCTGCCCGCCCGCGCGAGCCTCTAGCCGGTGCGCTCGCCGCTCCCGCTCCCGCTCCCGCGATGACTCTGCGATCGCTGTTGATGTTCCTGCTGGTGCGATCCGGCCTGCATCGCTGGTCACCGGCCATGGCGGGTCGGCGCAATCCTGTTGTGATCCACAGTTACCTGACGACACGCTCCCAAGGTATCCGGGTCGGTGGTGTGCCCCTGTCGCAGAATTTGTATGTCGTCAAACCCTTTGGGATCTCCGACAGAATCGCACACAGCAGTCCGGCACCTGGACGGCTGAGGTTGCCAAGCCCCATGCCCGCAGCGCATACGCGCATGCTCATGCTTGGGGAGTACAGGCGGTCAGAGCTGCACGGTGAAGGCCTGATGCTCTGGCTGAAATACCTGCCGGATGCGCCGATTTGCGTTTCTCCCGCAGTTTGGCAAGCTGCACGCGCTGACGGGGAGCCGATGTTGCGCGCGCATTTGCAGCAAGCCCCGGGCTCCGTTCGATTGATGGTGGCAGCACTGATCGCACGAGGCACTGGCGATGCACGCCAAGTCGACGCGATCGCGATGGTGCCAATGACAGCGCAGTGGATACCGGTAGCAGGAATACACGTTTTGCCGCTGGCGCGCGCACTGGTCGCGCAGCAACGGCGCTTTGCGGCCGTGTTGCCGATCGACAAGTCGAAAGGGGACAGCGCGCCCAGCATCTGGCTGCTCGATGCCGGGGCTCGCGCAGTGCCATTGCGGGTCGCTTGTGCCTCGGACATCGACCGACTGCACGGCCGGCCAGGCGTATCGGCTTCGGCGTCACGTTGGTCTTGCTGGGTCTGGCGCACGGATGGACCGATTCCTCCCCTACCACCGCGACGCTGATTCGCTAAACCCCATCGGTTGGTTCGGCCACACGCCTGCAGCGCGCCTATGTGCATGGAAAGCAGCCGGCCACCCAGAGGTGAACGGCTGCTGCCATTTGCAAAGATCTACCGTGCTGGCCGGCAGCGGCGGGTCTGCGTCGACCAGGTGTGGTGCTCGACGCGGTTTCCGGCACGCAGCACCTGGTCCAGGTACACACACTCCAGCATGGTGCTGGGTACCTCGATACCGAGGCTCGCCAGTTTGGCTGCGATCGTATCCACTTCGCGCCAATCGAGTTGCGGTTCACTGATGCTGCAATAGATCAGCGTCTGCGCGCTGTGTTGGCCTTGCGCGTGACTGCTGTCAAACACTTGCACAAAAACATCATCCAGCGGTCGGTCGTACCCTGCAACCACCAGAACGTCGCGGCCTTGGTATTGGGCGTTAACGCTGTGCCGACTCATGACCAGGCTTCATCGGGACTGCGCAGTGGCACGCCATGAATGACGACCGCATCCGCATCGAACTTCAGCCAGGCCACGCCGGCGCCCTCGGCCAGTTCAAACAGGGCGGCCAGGTCGCTCTCCAGTGGAATGTCGTACTTGGGTACGCCGACATACACAAAGCCGCCGCCGCCCGTGGAATAGGCGTTTACCGACAGCGCGTTGCGCAGCAACTTGTCGCGCGTGGCGCTTGTTAGGTGCTGGAGCGACACCGCGGCCAGGGTTTGCGCCTGCTCGCGCAGTGCAAGGGCTGCGGTACCTGGGATAGGTTGGGATGGCGAATCCGGCGCGCTGATGGCGCCATGGAAGGTTTGGCCGCAGTTGCGGCAACGATGCCAGGTCAGCCGACCGAGTTTGCCCAGCGGCAGGCCGAGGCCGTCACAACAGGGGCAGGCATTTTCAGTACAGGTGCTCATGGATTTTCTCCTTGGAAGGGGCAGGAGCCTGCGCGCCAGTTTGGCGGCAGGTCCTGTGGGGAACTACGATCGGGCGGCGCTGCGCCCATGGGCTCAGATCAGCCCGCGTTCAGCGAGCGACACGGTGTGCTCGCCGGCCACAATGAAGTGGTCCAGCACACGCACATCGATCAGCGCCAATGCGGATCTGAGCGTCTGCGTCAGGCTCTCGTCAGCTCGGCTCGGTTGGGGGCTGCCGCTTGGGTGGTTGTGTGCCAGCACGACAGCAGCCGCATTGCGCAGCAGTGCGCCCTTGACGATCTCCCTGGGGTAGACGCTGGTTTGTGTCAGTGTTCCGCGGAACACCTCTTCGATCTCGATCATCTGGTTTTGCACCGTGAGGTACATGACCAGAAAGACTTCGTGCTCCAGATGCGCGCAGCGCAGGCGCAGCCATTCGTGCAGTGCCTGCGGCGACTCAAACACCGAGTTGGCGTGTAGTGGCTTGCGCAGGTCCCGCAGCAGGATTTCGCGCGCGGCCGAGAGCTTGCGCCCGAGCCGGGAGCATTTGTCCTGGTTGGACGTCTCATAGTGGGCTTCGGTATCGCCCGCGTGCGTGGTTGTCGTTGACGCAGGCAGGACGGACGAGTGGCCAAGCAATACACGGACCAGTTCGGACCGCGACATGGTGGTTGGGTTCAAGGCGTTCTCCAGTTCTTTGGAAGAAAAAAAGGACGGGAACGTCATTCCCATAGGAACGAGGTTCCCGTGGGGAGGGCGCACGCCAGGGCGTGCGCCAATGCATGGGCAGGTGACGACTGCGACGCCGACGCTGGGTCGGGGGGTACACACCGCGATGGCATGTATTGGTAGAAGTCACACTGTGCAGGGGCTAACACGATGGGGCAATCGGCCCCGCACAGTTGACACTGTCATTGGGCCAGGAGCCCCGGTCATTGTCGATGGCGATGACGGTTGCCGCAGGTGATGCTGTGTGTTGCTCCGATGCCACGTGATGTCGACTACACGATGCCCCGTGTCAGTGTGTTGACACTGCAGTCAAGCGGTAGTGACACCTGCGTTTGGTGTTGAAGTTTGTGTCGGCCTACTTCGAATTTGCCGTGACATTTGCGGGCAGGTGTTGCACCATGTCGGGCGATCACCTGGCTGGAGGGCCACATGCTTTGTTTGGGACAACAGATTCGGCTGACTGGCAATGAGGTTGCCAGATTCACGCGACTCACCGACATCGTGCCGACGGGCATCCGAAGCTTGCAGGATCTGGATGGCTACGTCACGGCCTGCAAGACGCACTACTGGGGCGTGTCCGAGCAGACCCGGTTCCTGCACTGGCTGATCGACCGCGAATACCAGCGATGCCGGCAAGTCGGGTGATGCAACCAGCACAGAAGCCGTAGGGTGCTGACGTGGCATGCAGCACGTCGCAGTCAGAGCGAGTCAGAGCGCCGCGCGCTCCATCAGTGCGTGGGCGAACTGGGCATGACTGAGGACGGTCTGGCCTGAACGCAGGGCCTGGCAGGCCTGCTCGATGGACGGGTGCACTTGCACCAACGGCGCAGGTGCTGCCTGCACGCTGGCGATGATGATGCCGTCCAGGGTCTGCACTTCAAGGCGTCCTCGGCCAAGACTCCAGGTGGCGTCCACGGTGCAGTCGATGCCATCGTCCAGCCGACTGAAGGCCGTCTGCACGGCGCCGGGGAAGGAGCTGGCGGTGACGACTTCTTCCAACGAGCCGAACTGCGGATCAAAGAAGCTGGCCTGGTAGACGTGCTCGGGGGAATGTATGTATTCCATGGCGCGTGGGGTGCTGCTCGCCGGAGTCGGCGCCGGAACATGGACGCGCGGTTTGGCGTTGGCGCTGATCAGGCGGTCGAGCTTGAGCAGCAGGCCGTCTGCCTCGCAGCGCGCATCCAGGACCAAGGACGTGCGCAGTGCCAGGATCTCTTGCATCATGGTCTGCAATTCATGGTCGATGGCACGTTCCGCGCGCTCCTCGATGGCGTGCAAGGCGGTCAATATGGGGTTCATGATTACTCCTATGTGGTGTGTCGGGGGGGGGTCTCGGGTGGTTGATGCGTTCGTTGGCGCTGGCCAGCGCGCGCGTCGCAGCAGGCCACGCCGTGACGGTGCTGCGGTGCTGCGGTGCAATTGCGGGCCAGTCCTTTCATGGACTCAAAGTCCTGCCGCACGGCGCGGTGAGATGTCGGCTTCGTTGTCATCCATGCGTGCGCGACCAGGAATGGTCGCAGCAGACGCGTCTGTGCGGAACGCGGCCTGGGCCGCCGTGATGTCCGAGTCAACCAGCAGATGGCCAACCCTGGCCACCGCTGGCTCGACGCCTTCTTGCGGCAGGAGCGCGACGGCAAGTTCGCTGACGCGGCGCCCGGTCAGTTTTGCTGCACTCAGTAGCTTGGCTAGCGGGCGAAGTAGCAGGCCGAGGGCGAGCCAACGGATGGAGGTGGCCAGACGCTGGCTGCGGTCACGGCGCGCCTTGTGGGCATGCAGCGACTGTTTGCTGCACAGGTACAGCGCGCTGTGCCTGCGCCTTAGTTCGGCATCGCTGTCGAGCTGGGCCACGATTTCGGTGGCAAGCACGGGGTCGGCATCGACCCGCTGGTAGAAGCGGATCCAGGCCTTTTCTTCCTCGCGCTCGATGGCCGGGCGTTTGGCGCGGGTGGGCGCCGACTTTTCTGGATACATGGTTTGACTCCGTGATGGTGTTCGAACGGCTGCGCCGCGTGGTGGGGAGCAGGGTTCTGACATGTGCAAGGGCATCTCGGTCGCTTTACTGCCTACTGCAATGCCGGGGTTCGTTCGCATGCGGTGCATGCCAACGGATGCGATTGACGCAATTAGCCGCGTCGTGTCGATTTGACGTTCAGCACCCAGCCCCGCGCAGGGGGCTGGGCGCTGTTGTCAGGCCTTTGCGCGGTTGGTCCGCGCGATGCTGATCCACTTGTCGGCAATGCGGTCGAGGTAGACCAGATCGTCCGGGGCAATTTCGCCTGCCTTGCGCAGGCGTGCGATCAGCGACTTGACCAGATGGGGATCCTCACGCGTGAGCTCAATCACCATGGCGGCGACACGTTTGCGGTAGAACTCGAGCAGCATGATCAGCTCCTGCAAGCACAAACGGTCATCGTGTGTCCAACCCGTTGCGGGTCGGCGGGGCCCGGGCGCAGGAGCGCTGCAACGCGGGGCTTGATGTCAAGGCGGGGCAGGGCGCGGCCTGATCCACCGAGGAGCACGCCAATGGCGCGCGGGTATTGCGTTGCAGGGACTGCAAACATGGTGCTCTCCTTCAGGTTGTGAAAGGGAACACCTGTCCCGATGGGGGAACTTGGGGTTCCCCGTTCGGGAAAATCCGACGCATGGCGTTCGGACGACTACTCGACCAGCCGTGCGGCTGATCGAAGACTCTGTTGGGTGCTCAAGGCCCGGCTGGGCGCGAACCAAACCTCGGACGAGGACAGGTCAGTGCCTGGCCTCTGTGTTGCCGACTGCGCGGGGCAGACGGTTCTCGCCGGTCGTAGTGCCAGCGCATTTGGACAGCGGCAGGTAACGACTGCGACGCCAGCGGTGCTGGACTTCAGCAGGACGACTGTCCCGGGTGAAGGCTTTGCAGACGCGATGCCTGCGGGTAGCCCTTGCAGTGTGGCCCGGGCCGGATCCCCAGCGCAAGACCAGCGGAGCCTATCGGCGCGAGCGCCATGCGCAACGGTTGCATTCCTGCCGTCATTGCGGATGGCATTGCGATGCGGTGCGCGCACGCAGATTGGTCCGGCTGCGGCGGAAGGCGGCGGAAGGCGGCGGTAGTGGGCGTCACTTATCCACAGAAGGTGTATCAAAGCTTGTGGATAAGCCGATGGACAACCGCAGTTGCGCCGCGCCGGCAGGGGCTTGAGCCTGGAATGCCCGTTACTCAGGCACTTCGGTCGGTGCAGGCCGTCACTGGGTATCTGACCCCTGTACTTTTGACGTTACCCGTGGCCATGGTCACGGCCTGGGCATCGGGTCGCGCTGCTTTTTCGGACAGGCGGCTGCATCGCGCTGACTCGGACTTTGCCGGGTTGCCGGTCGGCAATTGCAGCTACGCATCAACCGGCATACAGAATCGCGCGGGCTACTCGCGGGCTTGGGTGATGGAGTGTCGAATCGGCGCAGTCTGATGAATGCAGCCAGCCGACGCGAATCGTTGTGTCATGCGCTTGGGGATTGGCTATCCCGCAGGTCTGTGGTCGGCGGCAAGGCCGACCGGCGCTGGTGCTATGAGGTGGCCCGTTTGGTCGCCTGCCAATGCGTGCGTGCCATTGCGACGCTTTTGGCGGCCGGCAGCGCGGTGCCTGCGCGAGCCAGTGTGTCCGACAAGTGTTCAGTCTGGCGTTGCTCCGCGATTGCTGCCGAGAAACGCAGCGTCAGGTTCAGGCCCTCGTAGGCGAGGGGCGAAGCCAGCACGACCCGTCGCAAGTGCTCGACCACATCGAAGGCGCCGGCGAGCCGGGTCTGCGGCAGTACCAGCGCGAACGCGTCGCCGCCAAGCCTTGCCAGCATGTCGGTCTGCCTGACATGCTGCAGCAGCGTGCTGGAGAAATGCAGCAAAGCCGTATCGGCAACTGGCCTTCCATGCATATCGCCAATCGACCTGAAGTCGTCCAGGTCGAGCATCACGCAGCAGGCGACGGTACCTCGTTGGCGCTTCTCGCTCCACTGCATACATGCCGGTTCATCCCGGCGCAGGCTTTGCAGCGCCGTGCAGTGGGTGCGGGTCACCTGGTAGCGTGCCAGCGCCAACTGTCTTTCCAGGGCTTGGAGCCTTTGAAAGCTGATGCGGAACTCAAATGAAGGGTGTGCGACTGATGGTGTGGACTCGAGCGCTTGGGCGAGACCGTGGTTGCATTTGGGCATGACCAGAGGCTAGGCGGGTCAGTGGCACCAGGGCCACGGACAATCAAGTCCCTTTGGTACGGGTTTCGCTGCTGGCCTGCAATCGGTTGTTCCATCCCCAACCGATCCAAGACCTCAACTCAGGTGGAGGTTGACAAGTTGCGCAATTGCCGCAGGCAATTCCTTGCTTTCTTCCACGGTCAGCGCAATGGGTTGGCCAGCGGCCCAACGCAGTTCACCGCGTTTGTCGTCGAAGCTCAATTGCGCTTCCCTGAATATGCGTTGTTGGGTCGGCACGGACGCCATGGCCACGAATCGCAAAGATTGGGCAGCGCCATCCTCGAGCCACAACCATTGGTAGATTTCGGACTTGTGCGCGATGACATCCCGATCCAACCTGCGAATTTCAGCGAGGTACCCGTTCGCCGCTGAAAACAGGTAGACGACTTCGAATAGTGGCGGCATGGCTGCAATAGTAGTCAAACCTGCGCTTGGGCGCTGGGTCGAAAACGTTGTGATGTGTCCGCGTATCTACGGCGCAATGGCAATACTCTACGTAACGGACATTTGGCAAAGTCGTTGCACCTGGCCGCTGCTGCAGATTTGCTGTTGCGCATCGCCATGACGTTGAACCCGTGGCAGTGACAAGGTGTGCTGCGAGGACCTCGAACACCAGGTGATTGCGGTTCGTAGCGTTTCATTGTGGCTTCCTGGCCGTGTCCGTTCCCGGCCCTTGTTGATTCAAATTTTCGGCTTGATCGGGCTTCGAACCTTGCCGCGGGCGGCTGCCGATGTACGCACCGGCGGCTCTTAGTCGCGCGTGGCCAGCGAGCTTGGATACCTTGTACCTGGCTGCCCGGTCCGCGGCCAGTTCAACCCTGCCGCCACCACGCACCGGGGTCGGGACACCGGTCTGCGCCTCATACGTGTCATTGAGCGCCTGGTGACGCAATCCGTGCGCGGTTACGCCGAGCGCCGCGCGGGTCAGTCCAAAGCGCGCGAGGGCATAGTCCAGCCTGCGCAGGTTGCCCCTGAGGTCTCGATCGGGGTTGCCGATGGGTGATGCGCGCGAATGCACCACGGTTCGTGCAAACGCCAGCGCGTCCTGTTGCATCGTTGACGCGATCGGAATCCATCGCACCCGGCCGCCCTTGCCCTTGATCCACAGGTAGTTCTCCGATTCCTTTTGCTGTTCCGGCAAGCCGGTGCGGTCAAAAGGCTGGACATGTTCGAACGGTCGCACCTGCACCGATTCCTTGCGCCGCAGCCCGAACGCCTGCATCAGACGCATGGACGCTCCGACATACCTGTCGAAATCGCAAATCTGCGCGATCACGATGGTTGCGTCGATTCCTTTGGCGGACCAACTCTTGTCGGAGTTGGCAACCTCGTGGCGTTGGTACTCTTGCGGCGTCAAGCCATAGTGTGCGGGAGCATGCACGAATCCTGCTTTGCCCAGCCAATTCGTCAGTCCGCGCAAGAAGCTCATGTAGGTCTGGATGGTGGCGGGGGCGAGCGCTTCGCGTTGCCAGATCGCGGCCATGGCCTGGATATGCCTCTGTCCAAGATTGCGCGGATCCGGGACGGTGTTGAATCCGGCCTTGGCCTTGAGGTCCCGGAAGAACCGGCGCAGGAACTGCGCCCGTTCTTGGCGGGTCTTGTGTGAGACGGTCTTGTTGAGGGCGGTGTGCTGGGTGTTGAAAAGCTCCAGTAGGATTTCCAGCACGCGCAGCGGCTCCGTTTTGCCTGGCAGACGGCGAGCCAGGATTTCCTGGGGAGATTGGTTGATCCAGTCCTGCCGCCGTGCTGGCTGGTGTTGTACCAGGCGACCGGGGCTGGCAGTGTTTGGCTTGCTGCGGGGAACCGTTGGTCGTTGTGATTGATGTTGCCGTGATGGGTTCTTGTCTGTCATTTGCTGGTTGTCCTGAGGTGAAGCGCGCCACATCGCGGTGCGCTCGGGTTGTATTGGGTGAAGTTGGTATTGCGGCTGGCGGACCGATTCCATCGGTCCGCCAGCACGGTGGTCATTGCCTACTCGATGCTGCGGGGACCATCTACCCACAGCACCGGCCCAGAGTTTTGTCGTACAGCGGTGTTGCGCCGTGCGACCCGGTCGGTCTTAAAAATGCAAACACGTTGATCCGGCCCGTTCGCGCATTTCTGCACTCATGGGCGGTTTGCCACCGGCAGGCCTCCAGGGCGTGCGCGATTGGCGGTCGGCGAGGTCAAGCCTCGCCTGAGAGGGTGGATCAGGCCGAAATTCAAAGAGCCATCCACTGGCATGGGTCCACCCCTGACCGGTAGTCCAGGGCGGTGCACAGAGAGTGAGCGAGAGCGATGCGGGGAGCCCGATGGGGGCCAACACAACCGCATGCTGCGCCAGTTGGCGCGTGCTCACAGGATGACTGAACGCGGCAGCAGCATCGGGTGCTGTTGCTCATCTCCAGACCGTGGCGCGTTTCCGGAACGCCCAGCGCAATGCGCTGGCAGGGGCACGGTGCAGATTCTTTGAAGGATGGAGTCCTTCGGCGCCTCACCTCCAGGGTGAAGCCAACGGCGGTTCTAGACCGCCAGGAGTAAAGGGCAGGTAACGACTGCGACGCCTTTTGCTCACCGATGGAGCCTGGCCAGGATGGCCAGCAGGAAACCGTAGTTGACAACAGCGCAGGTTGTGGGTCAACCGCAAGGATCTGCAAAGACGGAGATTTTGTGGAAGTTGCGGGTGGCAGTTGACGTGTTGAAAAGTTGTGACAGGTGGCGCTTATTGCACCAACGACAAACAGGACGAGGCTGGATGCGGGGTTGACAAAGGCAAGCGGCGCCTCTGGTCCCAACGGTTCAAAGTTGCAGTCTTTCCGAGCGGGCAAGGTATACACGCGCAGACAGCAGCTCGTGGGGTTGACGACTCAACTTGTCGTGACACGCTGTTGATACGTATCCACGGGTGAGTGTCTTTGAGTCGATGTCGGATGTCGACGCAGTGTCAAAGTGGACTCCCGCCAGTGACAGGCTATCAAGCTGGTCGGGAAACCACACGCCGGTGGATGGGTATGTGTGTAGCGCGGTCATGTCGCCATGGCGATGCTGACCATCGTTCAACCCGTCTTGGAGTGGCTTTATGGAATTGATCGTCAGAGCAGTGGATGTTGGGTCAGGCAATACCAAATTTGTCACCCACGCAACCGCAACGGAAATCCGTTGTGCCAGTTTCCCTTCCATCGCTTATGCCTCGTCTGGCGTGACAACGAGTTGGGAGCAGGAGGAAAGGAGGAGGACAGTCTGCATTCCGATCGGGGAGTTGTTCTACGAGGTGGGACCGGATGTGGCGCTGGCGGCCGACACTTTCAGGGCCAGGCAGCTTCATGATGGCTACACCGAGTCACCTGAATACATGGCGTTCTATCGCGGCGCCCTGAGCATGATGAAGGTGGGCCATATTGATTTGATGGTGGTGGGGCTGCCCGTTTCCCTTTTGGCGAAGAAGAAAGCCGCTCTTGAAAAGGCGATGTCAGGTCAGCACGACCTAAGCGCAGGCAAGTTCGTGTTCGTCGCCAAAGCACTGGCGGTAGCCCAGCCGCAAGGCGCGTTGGTGCAGTTTGCAACCGAGAACCAGAGGATGGCCACGATTGGCAAGGAGGAGAGCCTGATCATCGACCCGGGTGCGCGGACCTTCGATTGGCTCGTCGCACGCGGCACACGCCTCGTTCAAAAGCAAAGCCACTCGCTCAATCGGGGCATGTCGGACGTTCTGCGGACACTGGCCCTGGAGATTTCCAAGTCGTCTGGCGTTCAGTTTCGGAACTACGATGCCATCGACCTTGCACTGCGCACCGGGAAACCGCTGATGATGTTTCAAAAGCCGTACGACCTCAAGCGGCATCTGGCCATCGCTGAAAACGTGGCCGAACAGGCAGTGGTTGGAATGCTGGAATGGATCGAGGAGCCGCATCGCCTGCAGAACATCATTCTGGTCGGCGGTGGAGCATTCCTGTTTCGCAAGGCCGTCAAGGCCGCGTTTCCTAAGCATCGCATCCAGGAAGTGAAAGAGCCGATGTTCGCCAATGTCCGTGGATTCCAGTTGGCGGGTCAGAACTATGCACGCAGCGTCTTGGCAGCAGGGCGAGTAGCGCCGGAGGAGACTTGACCATGGAGCACAGAAATCCCGAATCTCCGACGCCGATTCGACTTGTCTTTGAGCTGTCCAGGGCGGAGCATCCGCGACTGTTCGACGATTTGATCCGGTTTCACAAGGGGACCAAAAGGGTCAATCGGCTTCGGGTGCTGGCTTACGATGGTTTGCTTACCCAATGGGGATGGTTGCAATCTGCAGCGTCAGCTCCCGGCGAACGGAATGCCGCGAGCGCGAGTGAATCCGACGCGTCGATTGGCCTATTTCAGTCGGCGTTTGATAAGTAACGCAGGTGTAGCATCAGGTAACGTTATCAGACAGCCAGTTTGAGGTAGTACGTGAGCATCTGTCGCCTCGCGCGATTACTGAATTGCTAATGATTCTTGTAATGATACGAAATATTGAAGCCATTTCCGCGCATATTTTGGAAAAATTGCGGGATGAAAATTGATCTTGAAGTTACGGGGAAACAGGCCGCCGCCAAAGCCGTGCGGGCGGTGGCAGCCACGCCGCGCAATAGTGCGGAATCCTTGCTCTGCGCGTTGGTGGACTGCGGCGTGGACACCTCTTCGGGTATCCTGGCGGCGCTGCGTTGCCGCTTTACGACGCTTTGTACGGCGAACCGCGCTTGCGCCATGTGCTGGTCCGCCATGAACAGGCGGCAGTTCATGCTGCCGAGGGCTATGCCCGGACAACCGGTCGGGTGGGTGTGGTCCTGGTTACTTCCGGCCCCGGTGTAGCCAATACCATCTCCGGTCTGCTGGATGCGTTCAGCGATTCGGTGCCGATCCTGTGCGTCAGCGGGCAGGTCGCCACAGGCGCGATTGGCACGAACGCTTTTCAGGAAAGCGATGCGCTCGGCATGTCGCGTCCTGTCACCAAGTGGAACCGCCAGGTGCGCCAGGCCGACGAGATCGCCTCGTCGGTGCGGCGCGCGATGGAGGTGGCAGGCTCCGGCCGACCAGGGCCAGTGCTGCTGGATATTCCCCGCGACGTGCAGCTTGCACCTGTGCAAAAAACGCCGCACCGTGACGCGAGGGGGGCAGCAAGCCCGAGCCTGACTCTCGTGTCCATGCCGTGCAATGCAGTCCCACGCGCGGCGGAACTGTTGTCCACGGCACGGCGGCCCGTCATCTACGGGGGCGGCGGGCTCATCAATGCGGGTCTGCAGGCCTGCAGTGCTTTCGCGCGCCTGGTGGAATGCTCCGTGCACCTTGACGCTCATGGGTCTGGGCGCCTTCCCGTCGTCCGATTCGCACTTTGTTGGCATGCTGGGCATGCACGGCACGATCGAGGCCAATCTGGCCATGCACGAGGCCGATGTGGTGTTGTGCGTCAGCGCGCGCTTCAACGATCGCGTCACCGGAAAATTGGATGAATTCAGCCCGCATTCCCCGAAGATTCACATCGACATCGATCCTTCCAACATCAACAAGGTGGTGAAGGTGGATGTGCCGATTATCGGAGACTGCGCCCAGATTCTCGGTGCGCTGGTGGTTCGCCCGGAACTGCAGCAGCTCGATGCGTCGCGTCTCGCGCCATGGTGGACTCGCATTGGCGTCTGGCGCGCGCGGCAATGTCTCGGCTTTTCCAAACGTTACGACGTGATCCTGCCGCAGCAACTAACGATGGCGCTGGCCGCTACGCTGGCTAGTCGGGATGTCATTGTGTAGACGGACGTGGGCCAGCACCAGATGTGGGCCGCGCAGTATCTGCACTTCAATGTTCCGCGCCGCTGGCTGACATCCGGTGGCGCCGGAACCATGGGGTAAGGTTTGCCGGGGGCCACCGGTGCACAGATCGCGCACCCCGACAAGACAGTGGCGTGTGTCAGCGGCGACGCTTCCATCCTCATGAACATCCAGGAAATGTCGACCCCCTCTCAGCATGCCACTCCGGTCAAGGTCGTGTTGTGCAACAAGGGTCGCATGGGCATGGTGCGGCAATGGCAGCAGCTCAATTTCGGCAACCGGCTCAGTCACAGCTGGACCGAGGCTTTGCCGGACTTCGTGCTTCTGGCGCGCGCCTTCGGCTGGGGCGCACGTAGCGTGTCAGACCCCGCCGATCTGGGCGCCGCCCTGGCGCAATGCATGGCGCACCATGGTCCTTTCTTCCTGGACGTGCAGGTGGCGGCGCAGGAAAACTGCTTTCCCATGATCCAGACCGGCAGCGGCCACCACCGCATGTTGATGGCCAATGGATCCTTGTACGAGGAGGGCGCCGCGGCGATAAAGTAGCGGTCCTGACTATTTCGGTGTAAATCCGTGGTCTTTGCGTTACCGGAAATACTCTTTCCGCTTTTGCAGAAGTTGCAGTGTTGCATCGCCGCTAGCGGTCCTTCGATCAGCCCTCGTCGTGGCCATTTAATCGAGGTATTGCAGGCGCCTCCTCTACGCGAAGTTGCAACGCGCTGGAACGCTTTGGCGCCGACATTTTTAATCGGCAGAGAGAGAGAGTTGACTTTCCGCTGCCAAATAGTATTATTGCAATATCGAAGAACACAGTTTCCCAATAGGCAACATTTACTGAAGGAGACAACATGACTGATCGGATATCACGTCGCAGCGTACTTGTGGTAGGGGCCTCAGCAGCAGCGACGTCAATGGTTTTTCCTGGCACCGTGCGTGCGCAGGCTAAGAAGCTCACAGTTGTTGTCTCCTCGGCAACCGCTGAGGCTGGCACCGCCACCCAGACATCGATTCCATTTGAGATGGGATTTTGGAAGCAGGAAGGCTTGGACGTTGAGCTCAAATTCGCCAGAGGTTCCGCGCTAGGGGCGCAGCTTGTACTGACAAACCAGGCAGAGGTTGTTCATGCCGGTACGTCTGTGGGATTGATGGCTCCGGTTGCCAAGGGAGCCAAACTCAAGGCGTTCTACAACATGATCACGCAGAATTTTCAGATGCCCGCAGTTCCTGCTGACAGCCCAATCAAGTCGCTGGCGGACCTCAAGGGCAAGAAATTGGGTGTTATTGGCCAGGCAACAGCCACGATTCCTATCGTCAAAGCGGTGTTGGCAGATGCGGGCCTTAACCCGGATACGGACGTCACATTTATCGACGTCGGTTATGGCGCGCAAGCCGCAGCGGCGTTGTGGGTTACGAAGCAAGTCGATGCTCTGGCAATGTATGACAGCGTTTATGCCGCCATCGAAAATGTGCAGCCGGACAAGTACAAGCTACGCATCCTGAGGTCGCCACTATCTGACAAGATAAGCTTTCAGACGGCATTGATTGCCAATTCCGAGACTATCGCGTCAAAGCGTGATTTGCTCGTCGCGCTGGGCCGCGGTCATGCCAAAGCAACTGTTTTTGCGCTTGAAAATCCTGACGCTGCTGCGCGCATCCACTTCAAGCGCTATCCGGAGCAAAAGCAAAACGGCGTGGATGACGCTACTGCCATTGCGCTGGGGCGCAACGCAGTACTGGCGCGTATCACCAACATGCGCATCGACAACATGGCCGTCAAGCGTGACAAGTGGGGCTACATGGACAAGATCGATGTCGAGACCTATCTCAGCATGCTTCAGAAGATTGGCGATATTGATAAATCGGTGCAAGCCGGCGCGATATATACCAACGAACTGATCGACGAGATGAACCGCTTCGACGCTGCGGCAGTGCGAAAGCTGGCTCGGGACTACAAGGGCTAACTGCTCATTGATTCACTGCCAGTGCATGGTTCGGCAACCACAGACGTGGGGCCGGCCGGCAATGCGTTGCGCGAAAGTTCATCATGCGGGCAGCAATTGAATACATTGACCTGGAAAGGCTGGCATTTCCGCTAGCCAAGCCATTTCGCGCGGCTATTCGCGTGATCGACAGTGTCGACATCATGCTCGTGCGCATATCCGCAGGTGGTCTACAAGGGGTTGGGTATGCGTTTGCCTTCGGTCCGGCAGACTTGGTGCCAATAGTCTCCGCATCGCAGGGACTGGCGCAAATGCTCAAAGGTCAAGATGCCGCCCGGATCGAAGAATGTTGGAGCGCAATGAATCGCAGCCTTGCGCTGGTAGGCGCGGGAGGGCCTGCGCTGGCGGCCTTGTCTGCGATTGATATTGCATTGTGGGACCTGCTCGGAAAGCTGGCCAATCTTCCGCTGGTGGCAATGCTAGGCGGCGCCAGGGACCGAATCAATGTATACGGTAGTGGCGGGTCGCTGCTGCTTGACCGCGAGGAATTGCTGGCGGAGGCCAAGCAATTTGCAGATCAGGGATACGCAGCGTTCAAGTTCAAAGCTGGTTTGGGACTGCCAGAGGATGTCCAGCGGTTGGCCACGCTCAGGGAAGCTATGGGGCCGGAGTTCAAGCTCATTTTTGACGGCAATCAGCAATGGTCGGAAAAGGAAGCACTGCGCGCCGCACACCAGTTCGCTCCTTTCGATCTGTGGTGGCTTGAGGAGCCTGTGCAGGCTCACGACGTGGAGGCTTGCGCAAGGGTTCGCGCAATGGCACCGATGGATATTGCAACAGGGGAAACAAACTTTGGAATGTATGAGTGCGCGCGGCTTCTTAACCAGCATGCCTGCGACATCCTGATGCCAAATTTGCAACGTGTCGGCGGCATTACTGGCTGGCTCAAGCTGGCGGCGATGGCCCAACTTCATGGTTTGAAAGTGGCGTCGCATGTCTACGCAGAGATCGGCGTACATCTGCTGTGTGCGGTGCCCAATGGACTGACGCTTGAAATTCTGCCTTGGTGGCCGCGTCTGTTCGTCGAGCCTTTGAAAGTGACAGCCGGCCACGCGTATCCGCCGACTTCTCCCGGTCTTGGTGTCACTGTCGATGGCGAAGTAATTAGTAAACATCGGTACTGATGAAATGAAAATCACCCGAGTCGATTGCGCCATCGTCAGCATCTCACTACCGCGTCCGGTAGTGACGCCGATTCATCACATTACGACGGTTGACAACCTGCTCGTGACATTGCACACGGATGTCGGTATCCAAGGAATTTCATACTTGTGGTGTTTCGGGCAGCGACGAGCGGCTGTATTGCTCCACATGGTGCAGGATCTAGGGCAGTTCGTGATTGGCCAAGACCCCCGCATGACCTCCGTTTTATGGTCGCAGCTCTGGCGGGAGACTAACTTCTTCGGCCACGCCGGCGTTGCCATGCTGGCGCAGTCAGCGCTTGACATTGCCTGCTGGGACATAAAAGCGATAGATGCCAATCAGCCGCTTTGGCAGTTCCTGGGCGGCAGCCGCAAGCCGATACCGGTCTATGCAGGCGGCTTGTTCTTGTCCGACTCGCTCGAGGTAATTGTTGACGAAGCCCGGCAGTATGTGAGCCAGGGGTTTCGCGCGATGAAGATGCGTACGGGCGCAGCGGCTGCGAGTGATGACGTAGCCCGGGTCGAGGCGGTGCGTGACGCAATTGGCGCCGACGTCGCTTTGATGGTTGATGTTGTTCAGGGATGGACGCCGGAGCAAGCAATTCGCATGGGCCGGTCTCTAGCGCGATTTGACCTGACGTGGTTAGAAGATCCGATTGCTTTTGACGACCACGCGGGTCTGCGTGCCGTGGCGCAGGCGCTCGATATCCCCGTGTGTGCTGGCGAAAACGACTACTCGAAACTGGGCTTTTCTCGGCTGATGGAGGGCCAATGCATCGATATCGCAATGGCCGACTTGCAGCGGGTTGGCGGCATCAGCGAATGGCTCAAGGTGGCGGCAATTGCAGAGTCGCGATCCATGCGAATTACTCCTCACGTGTTCCATGAAATTTCTGTTCACCTCATGTCAGTAGTTCCAAACGGCATTTGGCTCGAATACGTCCCTTGGTGGGACATCCTGTTCGTTGAGCCGCCGGTGTTGGTGGAGGGTCACTTGATTGCCTGCGAGCGGCCAGGACTTGGCTTGAAATTCGACTGGGACAAGGTCGACGGCATGCGCGTGCGCTGACATGTATACCAACTATAGACGGCGACATATGACGAATGGACATACGTAAAAATGAAGATCGAACGCGTCGAATGCATCCCATTTAGCCTACCTTTGGCTCGTCCCGTGCGCTTTGCGGGCGGTGTGCTCGCCGTCACGGAGCATGTACTTGTAAAGCTGCATACGGACGAAGGCTTGGTTGGACACGCAGAAGCCCCTTCGCGACCGTTTTTCTATGGCGAATCACAGGCCAGCATGGTGGCGGCCGTGCGCCAATGGTTCGGACCAGTGCTGGTTGGTCGGGACCCCTTTGATATCGAAGGTTTGTGGGCTGGACTCAGTGGCGTGGAATTCAACCATACGATCAAGGGCGCGCTGGACATAGCACTGCATGACCTGATGGGACAGATCCTGCACCAACCGTGTTACAGACTATTGGGTGCGTACACAGACAAGATCCGGGTTACTTACATCTGCGGATACGCAGCTCCCGAAGCCATGGCGGAGGAGGCATTGCTGATGCAAGAGCGTCACGGCATCAGCGCATTCAAGCTCAAAGTCGGGATAGATGCCCGTCAGGACGTGAGGATGCTGCAAGTACTGCGACGTGCGCTACCGGACGCTCTGCTCTACGTCGATGGCAACTCCGGGTTGTCTGGACCAGATGCCGTTCGGGTCCTGGATGCTGGATACGAGGTCGGTCTTGCTTGGGCTGAGGAGCCCGTTCGGCGGGAAGATCGCAGTGGTCGGGCCTTTGCAGCCCGTCACTCGAAGGTTCCAATAATGGGCGATGAAAGCTGCCGTTCGCCCGATGAGGTGGTGCGAGAGATCGAGGACGGCATTGTGCAGGCGGTCATCGTGAAGACCGCCCGCAGTGGGTTTCGGGTGGCGCGGGACATCCTGGCGATCTGTAGCAGCAAAGGTATTCGAACGGTCATCGGCAGCCAGGGCGACAGTACGCTGGGCATTGTGTCCGCCCTGCATTTCGCAGTGGCGCACCGGGCGACGGCAATCCATCCCGCCGAGTTGACCTTCCACCTGAACACTGAAGCAGACATTCTGACCGAGCCTATAACTGTTCGCGATGGGCATCTCAGTGTACGGAAGGGGGACGGTCTTGGTGTCTACATCGATCCTGACAAGCTTGCGCGATACAGGGTTAGCTGACATGTCTGTAAATCCAGAACGAAACTTGAATGCGAAACCCATCTTGATGACAACTCCAGACAAGAGTGCCGCAAGCACCAAGCCATTCATCGACATTTCCGGTCTGAGTGTCGAATACCGTACGCTCAACAACGAGCGGGTGCAGGCGATCAAACGCGTCGACTTGACGGTACCCGAAGGCGAGTTCTGCGTCATTGTGGGACCCAGCGGATGCGGAAAATCAACGCTCTTGAAGGTACTGGCTGGCTTGGTCGCTGTCAGTGGTGGCGTCACGACTATCGCGGGTGAAAGCGTTTCAGCTCCGCGTAAAGACATTGGCTTCGTGTTTCAGAATGCCACGCTATTGCCGTGGCTATCCATTCTCGATAACGTGATGTTGCCGCTTAAGGTGCAGCAGCGTCCGGACCGCAGCAATTGGAAAAAGCGGGCTCTGGACTTACTTGAGATTGTCGGACTTCACGACTTTTCTCACCGGTATCCGAGCGAGCTCTCGGGTGGAATGCAGCAAAGAGTCGGAATGGCACGGGCGCTCGCTCACGATCCTTCGCTGCTGCTAATGGATGAACCTTTTGGCGCGCTCGATGCGTTGACGCGTGAAACGATGAACTCTGAGTTGCAGCAGATTTGGATGATGCAACCCAAGACGGTCTTGTTCGTAACCCATTCAATCAGTGAAGCGGTGTTTCTTGCAGATCGTGTCGTGGTCATGAGTGCACGCCCTGGTCGAATTGAGGCGATTATTCCAATTGATTTGCCACGCCCACGTGATATCGAAACCATCGACTCCACGCGATTTGCCGATTATTCCCGTGAAGTGCGCAGGTATCTGCACAAAAAGGAAGCCAAAGCATGAAGACCATGGCGATTGTTCGTGTCGTTGCGCCATTGACCCTCCTGCTGGTGCTGATAGCTAGCTGGGAGGCCTATGTGCGTGTATTCGAGGTATCACAGATGATCATGCCGCGTCCAAGCCAGATTTGGGATGCACTGAACGCAGGGTTTCGCAATGGTGTGTTTATGAAGCACTTGGCTGTCACGGGTCAGGCGGTTCTTTTCGGTTTCGTGGGCGGTGTAATCATTGGCATCCTGCTTGGTGCGCCTATTGCGCTTTCTAGAACATTCGAGCTGTTGTTCTATCCCTATATCCTTGGATTGCAGGCTATGCCCAAAGTGGCGCTTGCGCCACTGATGATGATTTGGGTTGGCTTTGGTATTGAATCCAAGATCATCATCACAATGATCGTGGCGGTGTTCCCAGTGCTGGTGAACGTGATTGTCGGACTGCGGGCTGTTGAGACCGACCGGATTGCTTTGATTCGCTCGCTAAAGGGTGGCGTGTTCGCAGAGTTCTGGTGGGTCAGGTTGCCAAGTGCAGCACCCTATATCTTCGCCGGTATGAAGACCTCAATTGTCTTGTCGCTATTGGCTGCAATTGCTGCGGAATTCGTCGGGGCCGAGGCCGGTTTGGGCTATCTGATGACCCAACTGATGTTCAAGCTCGATACCCCTGGCGTTTTTGCCATCCTGATCATCTTGAGCTGTATCGGGATTACGTTGTACATGATTGCGGACTGGGCGCAGCGAAAAGTGGTGTTTTGGGATGCCACCACAGCAGATCGTTGGAAGTCCAAGTAAATCAACACCCCCTCTAAATGCATAAGGAGAGTTGCAATGGCACTTGAATTTCGACGGCTGACCTACGCATTGGGTGCGCAGGTGCGGGGACTTGACCTGCGTCAGCCGCTCGACTCCGATACCGTGGCGCAACTTCGGCGAGCATGGCTGGAGCACCAGGTTTTGGTATTTCCGGATGCAGACATCACGCCTGAACAACATTTGCGCTTCTCTGGCTATTTCGCACCGCTGGAAGACTATCCACTGGTGCACTACCGGCTCGATGGTTATCCCAAGATCTTCCTGCTGTCCAACAGGGACCATCAGGGGAAGCCTTCAGAAACACGCAACGCTGCCCGGCATTGGCATTCCGACCTGTCGTTTACCAACAAGCCGGCAATGGGCTCCGTATTGCGGTGCCTTGAGATGCCGGATGTCGGTGGCACCACGATTTGGGCAAATCAAACAATGGCATTTGACACCCTCTCGCCAGCATTCAAGCGCTTGATCGAGCCGTTGTCCGCTGTGCATGAATTGTTCTCGAAGACGCGTGATCTGAAAAATCTGGACCAAGGACAGATCCGCGATATGAAGAAGGCCAATCCGCGTGTGGTGCAGCCAGTAGTGCGCGTACACGATGAGACAGGGCTAAAAGCGCTGTACGTGAGCGTGGCCGTCACGACAGAAATAGTGGGTATGACGCAGGACGAAAGCGATGCCATTTTGAATTTTCTATTTGCGCACCAGACGCAGCCGCAGTTTACGTATCGCCATGCGTGGGACCGCAACGACATGGTCATGTGGGACAACAGATGCACGTTGCACATGGCCGTGGCGGACAACGACCACCAGCAGGCACGCATTTTGCACCGTACATCGCTGGTTGGGCAACCATGTGGCGATATCTTAGCTCAGGATGCGGTGCCCGACCGGCAGGTGATGTAATGAGCTTATCCAACGGTGGCCCTCAGGGCGCACTGCAATCAGGCTCGGACATGGACCTGCAAAATTCGGCGACTCGTGTTATTCATGCACCTGGAGCAGTGGACCGTTTGGGTGCCGAGGTTCAGGCTTTGGGCTGCCGGCGCGTGATGGTGGTATGTGGCGGTTCCACTCGTAGGAGCAAGTTATTCGCGCAAGCTTTAGCCTCATTGGGAGAGCTGACCGTTTGTATTATGGACAAAGTAGTTGAGCATTCGTCGACTACCTTAGTGACACAGGCCGCCGCTTTAGCCTACGAGCACCAGATCGACGGCGTAGTGGCGATCGGTGGAGGAAGTTCCTCCGATACTGCCAAAGGTGTTGCAATTCTCCTTGCTGAAGGAGCACCGATTCAAAGGCACGCGTCGGTGTTTATTGCACCAGATCGCTTCACACCAACGCCTTTACACCAGCCCAAAGTGCCGGTTATTTCGATTCCCACGACGTTATCCGCAGCAGAAGTGACGCCTGGTCTGGGGTTGCGTGACGAGCAAGGGCATAAGCTCTTATTTTGGGATGTCAAACTCGCAAGCCGCCTAATAATATTAGACCCGCAGGCTACGCTTGAAGTACCTACACGTGTGATGGCAACGACCGGCATGAACGGCTTTGCACATTGTGTTGAGGGTCTCTATTCGCGTTTGCGCAATCCGGTTGCCGAAGCCCTGGCAATTCATGGGATTCGGATGTTCAGGCGCTACTTGCCCGCCATGGTGCGTCAACCAGATGATGTGGATGCACGGGCCGGTGCACTCTCTGCTGCGCATCTCTCTGGAATGGTAATCAGCACCGCGCGAGTTGGAATTCATCATGCAATGTGTCACTGTCTAGGTGCACGCGGAGGGCTGCCCCACGGCGTCGCCAATTCAATCATGCTGCCGCATGCGCTGGACTACAACCTTGAAGCAGCGACCTCCGCGTTGGTGCTTCTGGCGCAGGCCATGGACTGCCCTATGTCTGGCAGCGATCTCGAGATCGCGGCCGCCGGCATCGACGCCGTGCGCCAATTTCAACGAGACGTGCAAGTGCCAACCCGATTGCGCGACACAAATCTTGACCGAGCGTTGTTGCCCTCCATCGCAAACGACACGCTAATGGACCGTGGCGTCTATTTCAACCCCCGCAGGACCGAGTCATCGGCTCCTATTTTTGAACTTCTAGAAAAGGCATGGTGAATATTGTGAACACAAAAACCGTCAAAGCGGGCGACCCGAACAATCAGGAACTCCAAACCGTGCTCGGCGATTACATGTCTACGCTTGGCAATATTCCAGAAGCCATTCGGGCGATGGCAGATTACGCTCCCGAGGCGCTTTTAGGCTATTCGCGCACTCGCAGGTACATCATGAGGAGTCCAGTCCAGGGAGGTGCACTGGACCTGCGGACAAAGGAGCTGATCTATGTATTATTGGATGTCGTGGAGGGCAACCTCGATGGCGCGAAGAACCATGTTCGGGCGGCCGTTCGGGAAGGTCTGACCCTCGCGCAGTTGACCGAAGGATGCATGCAGGTGATGGCGGTGTGCGGTATCGAGACGTGGGGCCAAACCGGGTGGAAGCTTTGTGACTACGTGGCTGAGCTCGAGCGAGAGCAGCGCGTAAGAGAAACGGATACCCAGGCGTGACGTTGCCAATTGGGGCTGTCGAGAAGTCGGCAGCAGGCATGGCGCTTGCGCGTTTGATTGAGCCGCGCGCGATTGCTCTCATCGGCGTGTCGCCGGATGCCGGTAAGCTGGCAGGGCGCCCCTTGGGCTACCTGCAACGATATGGCTACAAGGGCAAGGTTTACGGTGTAAATCCCAAGCACCAGGAAATACAGGGCGTCAGTTGTTTCCCGGACGTCGCGGCGTTGCCGCAGGGAGTTGACCTGGCGTTGATCTTGCTGCCTGCCAGCGGAGTTGCAGATGCATTGCAGGCATGCGGCAAACGCGGCATTCCCTATGCGATATCCATTGCGGGTGGCTTCGCTGAAGCTGGTGATGTCGAACACCAGGCACGCCTTGAGGCCATATGCGACCAGTACGGTATCCGACTGGTTGGTCCCAACTGTGTCGGACTACTCAACCCGCGCGCAGGCGTGACAGCAACTTTCTCCACCGAACTAAAAAGGCGTATGCCTCGTCCAGGCTCGATGGTGCTACTGACTCAGTCGGGGGCCCTGGGCAACTCCTTGCTTCAGAGCTTCAACGACTTTGACCTCGGTCTGGCGACCTGGGTCTCCACCGGCAATGAGGCGGACCTCGGCGTACTGGAATTTGTAGAGCATTTTCTAGGTGACGATGAGGTTCGCTCGATCCTCCTTTTTGTCGAAGGACTCAAGGACGGTGATCAGTTGCTACCTCTGGCGCGACGGGCACACGCGCTTGGAAAGGCAATTGTCGTACTTCGTGCAGGTCGCTCGCAACTGGGTCGCGCAGCATCGATTTCCCATACCGGGAAGCTGGCCGGAGCTTGGAAGGTTTGGCGAGATCTGTCACGCCAGGGGGGACTGATCGAGGTGCAATCGTTAGACGAGCTACTCGACCTCGCCGTGGCTTTTGATGTCGCTGGAGACGCCCAGGACGACGCTGCGCAAGGATTGGGTGTCTTGACAATTTCGGGGGGCCTCGGTGTTTTGATCTCGGATGCGGCTGCGGAGCATGAATTGCCATTGCCAGCGTTTGCACCATCAACTCAGGCGGCCCTGCGTGAAATTTTGCCTCCTCAGATGGCGGTTTCCAATCCAGTCGACACAGCACTCTTTACCAATGAGCAAGGCTATGCCAAGTGTGCTGACGCGGTGCTCGAGGATCCTGCCATCGGGACTCTACTGCTGATTTTGACAAGTTTGGCTCACGACTACTCTTCGCTCTTACCCTGGCTCAGCGAATTGGGAAAAAGGGCACGCTCTGCACGTAAGTTGATTGCGATCTCGTTCCTGTCGTCGTCTGACCAGCTCGGTCGAGATGAACGCCAGCAGTTGCGCGTGGCTGGAGTCTTAGTTTTGCCGACTGCTGAGCGGGTAGTAACTGCATTAGGCCACCGGCTGCAGGTCCTGACGGCTAGGAGCAGACTTGCGCTGGACCCGCGAACCATGTTGCCGGTTGGCGCACCGTTGCTTCATGGGCAGCCCGCTAGTGCCGATACTCCCAATCAGTTGGCATCAGAAATGGTCGACAAATTCCTAGCGCGAGCAAAGATTCCCCAGCTAGCAGAGGCTATATGCACAGACGTCGACGCAGCAATCAATTTTGCGTCGTTAAGCGGCTATCCGGCAGTTTTGAAAGTGGTCTCGCAAGACATCGCGCACAAGAGTGAAGTAGGTGGGGTGGCATTGGGAATTTCGGATGCGAAGGCGATGCGCCAAGCATGGAGCGAAATGCAGCGCAGCATTGCCGAAGGCGCGCCAGACGCGCATGTAAGTGGCTTTTCGGTCCAGTCCATGGCGACAAAGGGCCTGGAACTAATCGTGGGTTGCTCGATTGACCCGGAGCTGGGGAAAGTGGTGATGGTCGGACATGGAGGCATTTACGCGGAGGCGATGGACGATGTGTGCTTCATCGGTCTGCCGACTTCCCAACGTGAGATTCGGGCTGCTCTGAGCGGACTGCGTATCTCACCCGCTTTCTTTGGCGCTAGGGGAAAGCCTGTGCTGGATCTGGACGCTGCGGTTGTCGTTGTGAAACGCCTTGCAGAGACCTTTCACCTTGATATGAACGTTCGGGAGGTTGAGATCAATCCGTTGTTGGTAATGCCGGCTGGAAAGGGCGTTGTCGCACTCGACCTGCTGATCATCTAGAAGACTTGAATGAATTTTCGAGAAAGGAAATATGATCTATGAGCAACGAACTTCTCGCGCCTTCGCTTACCGATGCAATGGTGGAGGAAGCCCGCAATTCGATTGGAATGCCGATTCGCATCGAACAGTTCAACTATGAGGCGGGTCGGGATTCGATTCGTCACTACGCTTGGGGACTGGGCGACGACAACCCTCTGTATAGTGATCCCAACTATGCTGCGAAAACGCGTTGGAAGGGCATCATCGCTCCTCCAACGTTCCTATATGGCGTCTTCGATGCGGTTATCGCACCCGGGTTGCCCGACATTCAGTGGATCTATTCGGGCACCGATTGGTTCTTTGACGAACCAGTCCGGCGCAATGACGAAATCACTGCTACCGGTGAATACGTAGACGCAAAAGAGCTCAGCGGCAAGCGTGTGGCCAGGATGCTGATTCAGACAGGTGAGGTCATTTATCGAAACCAAAATGCAAAGCGGGTGGCGCGTGCGCTTTCACATACATTTCGGATTGCTCGCTCTGGTGCGCAGGGGGGACTCAAGCTGGCGCCTCGCGAGCCACATCTCTATACCGACCGCGAACTTGAGGACATAGGCAATGCAATGCTGAGAGAGTACCGGCGTGGTTCAGATACCTTGTACTGGGACGATGTAAAGGTTGGCGATAGCCTTCCCGGCACGGTACGCGGTCCGATCAATCAAATGGATATGACTTGCTATTACGGGGGAGCCGTCGGCACCTCTGGGTATAAGTCGACGAAACTGCGCCGAATCTATGCGGAATACGCACGAAAGGAACCCGAAAAGCTTCCAAACAACTATGACGCCAGCTACTACGGCGCTGCAGTGTCTCCTAGCATCGGTCACCAGGACAAAGGCGTCGCCACCCAGCAAATCGGCATGCCTGGGCCATACGACAATGGACCGCAGCGTATCGGAATGGTCGCCACAGCGGTCACCAATTGGATGGGAGATGACGGATTTCTCCGTGAACACTCAGTACGAGTGAAGCAAGCAGTCATATTTGGCGATACCACGTATACCGGTGGCACGGTCACAGGTAGGCGCGAAGAGAATGGTCAATATTTGGTTGACTGTGAAGTTTGGGCCAAGAATCAGTTGGGCGAGACTACTGCCACCGGAAGGTCTGTCGTTGAGTTGCCATGGCACCGGTCCTGATTTGGAATGAAATATGGCAACTAGGGCCAGTAACCCGAAGACTACTGACGAGACCGCCGGGACAAAGCAAGGCGGCGATAGCGACGGTGCGACGACGATGAAGTCGTTGCGCACCTCATTGCGTATCCTGAGCGTGTTTGCCGGAGACGAGAAGGACTATGGGGTCGGCGAGGTTGCCGAACAGTGTGCGCTGGCCAAGAGCCATGTTTCCAAAGTTCTAGGCGCGTTCGCTGAGTTCGGGTATTTGGTGCAGGACGCGGAAACCAGGCGGTATGCCGTTGGTGTGCGCACATTTGCATTGGGTTCGCGTTTTGTGACACATGACCGGCTATGCCGTGCTGCAATGCCAGTGATGCGCGAGTTGGTGATTACCAGTGGGCACAGCGTGCGGCTATCGGTGCTCGATGGCGACCGCGCGCTCTATCTCTTGGGACTCGAGGGCCCGATGTTCTTTGACAGCGGCTGGCGTTCTGGTACTTGGCTTCCGGTGCACTCGACGTCGGCTGGACGGGTTTTGATGGCGTTCATGGGCCCTGAGACAGTGTCCCGCTTGCTGGGCGACAAGCCACTGCGAGCAGTCACTCCGAACACGATAACGGATGAGGCTGCAGTTCGTCGTTTGGTCACTCAAGTCGTTCGTAAGGGATATACCAGCCAGCGCAATGAGACAACAGTGGGACTTGGCACTGTCGCAGTACCAATCTTCGACGCGCGACAGCACGCGGTAGGAACCCTTGGCCTGGCCTTCCCGTCCCATGTCGTTCACTCAAGTGAAGAGCCAGCTCTGGCAGCGATGTTGCACACGGCGGCTCGGACGTTGTCGCAGCGCATGGGCTGCCAGGTCTATCCCTTTGGAGGCGCCGAGGCGCCGATGGCCAAGCGGGCGAGCCAGGGTACTCCTCGCGCAGTTTCGGCTATTCCAAAAGGTAAGGCGAGCAGATCCAATCCCGCTCCTGGTTGAACGCCTGTCTACGAATCGGACAATCGAAGTCCACCGCATAGCGAATTTCCGATGGCACTCGAAGTGCAGATGAATTTGACTCAAGAGATTATTATGAACAGCCCCTCAGACCGCCTTGACCAATCAGCTGGGCACCAAGACCACCGACCCAGCGGCATCGATGCAAAGGAATGGCAGGTCCGAGTTGACCTGGCAGCAAGCTACCGCTTGCTGCACCATTTCCGAATGACTGACCTGATATACAACCACATTTCAGCGCGGGTTCCAGGAAAGCACGATCAGTTTCTGATCAACGCATATGGTCTTATGTATCACGAGATTGCCGCGTCCAATCTGGTTGTTGTCGATGTGGATGGGAAAGTGCTGCATGACCCGACGGGGCTTGGCATCAACCCTGGAGGGTTCACAATTCATTCTGCGGTTCACATGGCGCGACCAGATGTGGCTTGTGTGATGCACACCCATACCGCTGCGACGATTGCAATTGCGTGCATGCGCCGTGGCCTGCTTCCATTGACGCAACACGCGATGCGATTCAATGAGCGCATTGCGTACCATGACTATGCGGGTGTCTATTTCACCGATGACGAGCGTCGCCGGTTGATTGAATCATTAGGTGAGCGTCAGGTAATGGTCTTGCGTAATCACGGCTCGCTTGTGTGTGGTCGCAGCATTGTTGAGGCGTTCGACCTGATGTATTACTTTGAGCGAGCCTGTCAGGCGCAAGTAGCGTTGCTATCGTGTGGCGAGGAGCTGGTCTTGCCAGTTGAGGGCGTTGCGGAGCAGGTGGCAAAGGTGTTCGAGGCGCCAGATCGCAAAGCGAATGCACGCATCTGGCCTGCACTTTTGCGCATGCTTGACCTGAGCGATTCGAGCTATCGGCAGTAGGGCCCGGCTATGCTGCCCGGAAATATGAATGGAGCTACAGGTTGCCAGCGCTGCGGTCGGTGTCTTGATATTCGATCAGTTGCAAGCATGCGTGCAGAGTTCGCACGATCGGTGTTTTTACTTGCGCTATCTCCGCCAATTCGATCAAAGCGCCCAAGATTGCTTCGGTTTCCATTGGGCGGCCGGCCTCCAGGTCCTGCAGCATCGAAGGCTTTGCGGCGGACATTGCCTCGGCCCGTTTGAGTCTGGCCTCTAGCGAAATCATGGGCACATGTCCCAATGCACTAGACACCGAGCAAACCTCCCGCATTAGGTCTAGCGCAAGCGCTCGTGTAGGGGCACAGCGCACGACGTCGCCAAGAACACGTCGTGTCAATGCGCACAGTGGGTTTGCAAAAACGTTACCGAGTAGTTTCTGCCACATCCAGTCACGCGGGTCTCCATATTTGACGGTAATGCCGGCTTGTTCCAACTCGGCGCCAAAGCCGTGCATTCGGTCGGTGTAAGTGCCATCTAGCTCACCCATCGCGATGTAGTCGCTTGGATCTGCAATATGCCGGACGACTCCCGGAGAGACAACCTGCGCTGACTTGAATGCGAACGCCGGAATGGTCGATGCAACTGGCAGTTTGGCCGCCAACTCACCATTGGGGTCAATGGCCGTGATGACCGTTCCATCGCGAGGGCCACCATGACGCTGAAAATACCACCAGCCAATACCATTTTGAATTGGCATGTAGATGCGTGCCTTGGCTGAGACCTGGGCAAGAGGCCCGGCGATAGGAGCCACTTGATAGGCCTTAAGTGTCACCATCACGACTTCAGGCTCACCCGCGTCTTGTAAGTCTCCGATGGCTCGCACCTGCGCGATCACATCCAAATGCGCGTTCGGATCCTCCAAACGCAACCCGTCTTTCTGGATCGCCTGGAGATGTGCACCACGAGCCAAAACTGTGATGTCATGTCCGGCTGTCGACAGACGCGCCCCAAGAAATCCACCGATTGCGCCAGCTCCAACAATCAAAATTTTTGTCACAGACGAGGCATTTTTTGATGGAGCGAACCAACTGCGTGTCGCAAGTGACTGCTGAATGTCATTGAAAAGGCTCTTTGGATCGCAATAGTTATTTCCTTATGGGAAACATAGTTGCCCATTAGTTGACTGATTTTAGGAATTAAACCTAGAATGTCAATGCCGATCCATCCATGGCCGGGTATCCCCGGCGTAAAACCCATATGGCCAGCTTCGCGTCAGAGTTTGCAAGCATTCCGAGCTATGAAGAGCTGATGACCAGACAGCGTGCGCCAATTGGGTCGGCGTGGGGGGTGTTCGGGGCTGACGATGAGGTCGGGACGCTCAATTTCATCACTCCTGATTGCGTTCGGCATGCGGCGACGCTGGTCAAGCGCGGGGTGACTTTCAATCTGGATAAGCCGCTCGATGGCTTTGACCCACCTGTCGCGCGACATCGTCATAAGCCGCGCCATACGATTTTCAGTAATGGCGATCACCATCGAGACGATTTCATTGATGGCCTTTACCTACAAGCGTCAACACAGGTCGACAGCTTGCGGCACTTTCGTCACCCCGATCACGGGTTCTATAACGGCGCAAGTGATGATGACATCCGCCCCGATACACCGACGATTGGCGTCAATCGCTACGCGGAACGTTGCATTGTCGGTCGAGGGGTTCTGGTGGATATAGATCGCTACCTATGTAAGCAGGGGCGTTCAATGGATCATCGCGCAGGGGAGGCTTTTCCGGTATCACTGTTGGACGACATCGCGGCTGCACAAGGCGTCGCATTTCGCCGGGGTGACATTTTGCTGATGCGAACTGGATGGATGCACTGCTACTTCAACGACATGTCGCAGTCCGAGCGCAATGCATTGCCGAACTCTTTGAAGTCCACTGGATTGCTGCAATCGCGCGAGACGTTAGCTTGGTTGTGGGACCATGGAATTTCGGTTGGAGCGTCTGACAATGCCGGGTTTGAGGCCATACCATCAGTTGCAACGTCGCCTTTTGTTTCGGAGTTCGACAAACGCGCAGGGGCCGAGCCAATTCATGCGGGCTTAATGCATCCGACAATGATTGCGTTATTAGGGCTGTGCCTCGGAGAATTGTGGGACTTGGAAGCACTTGCGGCCGACTGCGCTGCGACGGGTGTCTATGAGTGCATGGTCAGCTGCAAGCCGCTCAATTTGATTGGCGGCGTGGGATCACCAGCAAATGCGATAGCAATGGTATGACAGGCTCCGGCCAGGCTGAAGTATTGTGTCCGGTTGCACGCCTTCAAGAGCAAGTACGCGCCATTTTGCAGGGCTGGAAACTTAGTGCCGCTTGTGTCGAAGCTGCAACGAATGGCCTGTCATATGCCGACTTGCATGGGATCGATAGCCATGGCGTGGCGATGGTGCCGATATACGAGAAGTGGCTGAATCAAGGTCGCTTCAACCTGAATCCTCAGCCGCGGGCGACCAGTGAGACGTCTGTGACGGCATTGATTGATGGTGACCACTCCATGGGGTTTCTACCTGCCAATCTTGCAATGGACATGGCGATCGAAAAGGCGCGCAACAATGGCGTCGCTGTGGTGTGTGTAAATCGTTCCAATCATTTCGGTGCCGCCGGGCAATACGTCAGACGCGCAGCCGATCAAGGTCTGATTGGATTTGCCGCGAGCAATACTGTCGATGTCGCTGTTGTTCCAACTGGCGGGCGGGACTCGCGATTTGGCACCAACCCCCTTGCGTTTGCGGCTCCTGCCGCAGGTCAACGGCCGTTCCTTTTGGACATGGCGACGTCGACTGTCGCACTGGGCAAGCTCATGGCCGCACAATATCGAGGTGAATCGATCCCGGAGGGGTGGGCGCTAGACGAGCTTGGCCAACCAACGACCGATCCGGCACGCGGTTACGCTGCGAGACGCGCAACACCATTGGGAGGAACGGCAAATTTATCGAGCCACAAGGGGTATGGATTGGCCGCGATGGTTGAAATCCTTTCTTCCGCGCTGACTGGTGCACGATGGGCGCCAGATTCCGACTCAGATCCGAGTTTGTCCAAAGGCAATGTTGGGCACTGTTTTATGGTGCTTGACCCCTCACTTTTTCGGGGCAAAGACGAACTGGAGCATGCGGTTGGACGGATGATGAGGGTTCTTCGGGACACGCCATCGGTAGTTCCAGACCAGCCAGTCAAAGTCGCGGGTGACCCCGAATACGAAGCCTCCGATCTGCGGCAAGTGGAGGGCATACACTTGCCGAGTGCACTTGCGTTAGCCCTGCGCGGTGTGGCGCAGCGCGCAGGTGCTAGGTGGTTATTGAACTGAGTTTGGTGGTCACGGTTTCGATGCCTTTGTTCCTGTCTACGGTGTCACAGCGTCCCGCACAGGAATTCAGCATCATGGTGATGGACCAGACTGGTTGGCACATCGCCAGCGCGCTGCAAGTGCCGACAAACATGCGTCTGGTTTTGCTTTTCCCCTACAGCCCGGAAATCAATCCGGCCGAACATAATTGGAAGGCATTGCACGAGGACTGCGTCGGCAACACCGTGTTTGCCAACCTTGATGCCGCCAACAAAGCACTCAGCACCGGACTGCGATCGCTCGAATCAAGCTCAGCACAAGTACAGTATCACTGGCGTCAAATGGATAACTTCCATACGTTTGAACGCAATTTAGGATGAGACGTGGCCGGTCGGGGTCGGCTGGCGCGGACACCTGCAGCAGCACGTGCGACTCGATGTCACCCGAGTCGAACCGGCTGCATATGCCGGATATGGGCAGGCGCATTGTGCGCGCCCGCCCTGCCGCATGCGCGGCGCGCAATTCCTTGCTGGGAAACAAGGTGGCGATACCCAGGCAGGAACTCGGCTCTGGCGGGCTATAGGGCAGTTCACCCACGGACATCAGGTTTGTGCGCCGCGCACTTACCAGCGCTGGGGGCATGTTCGGCGGACGTCCAGGCGGCGCTGGAGCAACTGCCCGAGGTGGCTGCAACGAAGAAGCGCAACGGCAACAAGGCCGAAGATGCCCGGGCGAGCACCACCGATGCGCAGGCGCGCGTGATGAAGATGGGTGATGGAGGATTTCGTCCGGCCTTAAACGTGCAGTTCGCCACCACGTGCGAAGACCAGGTGATTGTGGGCATGGATGTGGTCAACGCGGGCAGCGACATGGCGCAGCTCG
>Ga0105054_10001000_pt1 | contig 46484 bp, 43 predicted proteins | sample BON02_FD_78091 | JGI IMG/M metagenome (GOLD analysis project Ga0105054, IMG submission 78091) | Freshwater microbial communities from Lake Bonney liftoff mats and glacier meltwater in Antarctica - BON-02 (megahit assembly) | ecosystem: Environmental > Aquatic > Freshwater > Ice > Glacier...
GAAGTTCGTCTCTCGTCGCCATGCTGATCCGCCTCATATCCGCCCCCAGAGCAAAATGCTTCGGGAACATTTTTAATGATGCAACGGAATAATCTTCAGGAACATTTCAAGCGAGGCAATGCGCGCAGTCGCATCTTGATTGTCGCGCTGCAGCCCTCTGCGTCGCATCGATCGAACGCCGCCTGTCGGGGCTTTCCTGGGGGTATGCGCAACGCGGCCTCACGCTTGAGCGCAAAAACCGCCACATCGCGACTGTGCTCGCGGGCATCCGCCGCAAACATGCACGCCCTCCGGTACAAAAGGAAGCCATCCTGGCCGACGACATTCGCGCCTTGGTCGCCACCCTGCCCCATGACCTGCGCGGGCTGCGCAACCGGGCCATGCTGCTGATCGGCTTTGCCGGCGGCCTGCGCCGATCCGAAATCGTCAGCCTGGACCGGCACAAAGACGATACAATCGATTCCGGCGGTTGGGTTGATTTTCTAGACGGCGGCGCCCTGATCACAATGCGAGGCAAGACCGGATGGCGCGAGGTCGAGATCGGGCGTGGTTCAAGCGATCAGACCTGCCCTGTCCACGCACTGGCGCAATGGCTGCACTACGCCAGGATAGACTTCGGCCCCATCTTCGTCGCGGTCAGCCGCAACGGGCTGAAAGCCACGCCCGAACGGCTGTCCGACAAGCACGTCGCCCGGCTGATCAAGCAGACGGTGCATGACGCCGGCCTGCGCCCCGACCTGCCCCAGGCGGATCGGATCAGGCTCTATTCAGGCCACTCCCTGCGCGCCGGCCTCGCCAGCAGCGCCGAGATCGATGAGCGCTACGTCCAGAAACAACTTGGCCATGCCAGCGCCGAGATGACACGCCGCTACCAGCGCAGACGGGATCGGTTCCGCGTCAACCTGACCAAGGCAGCAGGGTTGTGACCCCCCTGCCCTGCCGGTCGCTTGCCGCCGGACGTCATCATTGCAGCCGCTCAGCGATCCACATCTTGATCAGTGCTTGGCGGGTGATGCCGAGCTTCTGGGCCTGCCGGTCCAAACCGACGACAACCCAGGTTGGAAAATCCACGTTCACGCGCTTGGCCTCGACATTGAGACGGCGGCCCTTCGTCCAATCGACGTAGGCGGACATGTCTTCACCCGCATCGAAGCGTTCGTCGAATTCAGTCGCCTTCATAATAGTCTATCTCCTGTTTGCGGGCGCGGCGCACGGAGATGATCCGCACCCGGTCGCTCCGGTATGAGTAAACAGCCGTCCAGTGCCTCACCCCGATCATACCAACAGCTAGAAAGCGCGGCTCATCTATGACGTTGGCCGGGGCCTCGATCAGATAAGGATCATCCCAGAGGGCTTGGGCCTCATCGAAGTCGATCCCATGCTTTTCACGGTTCGCGGCACTTTTGTCAGGATCGTACTCGAACTTCATAGGGGCGATATATACTGAAAAAATATAATTACTATACCTTTTCGGGCAGCCCGTGGCAGCAGAGCCATGACTCCTGCTGCCTTGCTGGCCGCTTGCACACGAAAGGGCTTCTCAGGCTTTTTGGTGAAACGCCAAGCGAAAATCCGAATCGTCAAATTTTGGCTTGTGGCTTCAATTGAGGCCCGCAACCAGAAGCGTCGGCCAGTATCTCGGCGCGCGGCAAGGCGTTCGGAAGCGGTTATGCGGCCATCATCTGTTCAACTGGCAGACCTGCCACTTCATGGCATGACAGAAAGAATACCGTGATCGCTTTCCATTGTCTCGGGGCTTTGCCTTGAGGCATCGTCCGGGCGCATCGTCTGGGGGCTTTGCCGCCTTGTCAGAGCCTGCCCCGGGACCGCTCAGACTTCCGGCTTGGACACATCCGGGATGACGCCCTGCACGCGGTCCACCCTGGTCTCGTCCCATTCAGGGTCCTGCCGCTTGATCCGGCGCGATATGCCATAGCTCACAGGCCAGGTCAGCAGAAAGCCGAGTGCGGCCGCCCCGCCGATTGCGGGCCAGGAATACCAACCCAGCGCCAGGACGATGGTGACCAGCCCGCCGGTCACCATCGCGCCTACCGCGAGCGTGAGGAATATGCTGAGACGATCCATGAGATGGCCCTCCTTGGGTTACGGAGGAAACGTCCGGGGGCAGGCAACGGTTCCCCAATCAGGACACCCGCGCAAGCCGGGCCGCACTTGGCCGCGTTCTTGTCGTCTCGGCAGGTCCTGCGAACAGCTGGTCCGGTACTTTCATCTCGACGATGTCGATCGCGCTTTCGTCGCCGAACATCGCGGTGATCGCAGCCGACTTGGCGTTGCCATTCAACTCGGCTTCCGTGGCGGAATCGACGACCTGTAGGCGGGCTTGTGTGTATTTTCTGTTCCGCTGCTACTCAGAGCCCGGGGCACGCAGGCCCCGATGACTGCAGAGCCTGCGCACCTCCTTTTGCAGGGCATGGATGCTCGGCTTCTGGCGCGATTTGAAAAAGCTTTCGATCGCCCCTGAAATCACCACTTCTATCTCGTCCGGCAGCCGCCGACTTCCCGCAAGGGATCCAGCCGGAGCAGTCAGCAAAGAGCTTGTGACCGGGCGCGCCTTGCAGGCGCTGATCAGCTCGTAGAGGCGGGATCGCTTGAGCCCAAGTTTCCGGCAGGCCAAAAGGAATTCTGCGCGGTCAGGCCTGGCTACACTCGCAAGCCGACGGATCACCGCCTCTCGAGAAACGGCCCGCTCCCAGGCGGCATCGTCAACAACGCGGATGTCTGATCGGTCCGCCATGGCCAAAACCAAGAAAAAGGTATCTTATGTCCGATAATGAAACCATAGTCCGGGAATGAAACGAGAACATGAATGCTATGATATCAAGGCATCAGATTCCACTAATGGAACAAGAACGACACATTGCAAAGCGGGATCAGATGCCGTCGATCAGGATATCCAGCGCGCGTTTCAACGCGTCGCGATCATCTGCCAACGAACCCATGCAGTTGCGCATCTCCGATCCTGGCACCGCCGCGAGTTCCTGCACGCGCACGATCCACTGCGCCCCGTCGAATGCCACCAACGGCGTCAGACCCGGAAAAGCGGCGTAGCGCCCGACCTCTCGCAAAGGTGCCACAATGCGCGAAGCATCGATCCCGATAAGATCGGTTTGCAAGTCCACCACCAGCACACCGTTGGCCAGGCGAAAGACATCAAACTGGGCCATATTGAGCGGTTCTCAAAAAGTACGGAAGGCGGCAAGCGGCAGTCCATCCCGCGCGACTTCATCGGCATAGGCTGCGATACTCGCCTTGTTTTCCTCGCGCCAACGCCGATTGCGCTCAATCTTGGTGGCTTCGGCAATTGCCGCCTCGGCCAGACGCGACATGTTCAGCCCGAGTGCCCGTGCCGTCTCGGCGACCTCGGAGTCGAGTGTCAGATTCACTTTAACCCGGCCCATGGCGCCCTCCTGGATGAAGCGTATGCAAAAGGCGTATAATCAAGACGCCTCCCGCGCTCAAGGGGAGAAGGACCAGATCCCCCTGCCCTCCCACATTGCCGGCTCCGGTACGCTGGACCGGCTGGTGGAAACCGCGCGCGATTATGCGCGGGCGGCGGCGTCGGACAACACGTTGAAAGCATATGCCAAGGACTGGGCGCAGTTCGCCCGATGGTGCCGGATGCGCGGCACCGATCCCCTGCCCCCTTCGCCCGAACTGATCGGCCTCTACCTTGCCGATCTGGCCGCCCCGCAGGGTCAGATGGCGGGCAAGTCCCCTGCCCTCTCGGTCGCCTCCATCGCACGCCGCCTGTCCGGTCTCGCCTGGGGCTATGCGCAACGCGGTCAGCGGCTCGATCGCAAGGATCGCCACATCGCCACCGTCCTCGCCGGCATCCGGCGCAAACACGCACGGCCACCCCAACAGAAAGAGGCGATCCTGCCCGAGGATATCCGCGCCATGATCGCCACCCTGCCCCACGACCTGCGCGGGTTGCGCGACCGGGCCATGCTGCTGATCGGCTTTGCCGGCGGCCTGCGCCGATCCGAAATCATCAGCCTCGATCATGGCAAGGATGACACGCCCGACAGCGGCGGCTGGGTCGAAATCCTGGACGCCGGCGCCCTTCTCACGCTGCGCAGCAAGACTGGCTGGCGCGAAGTGGAAATCGGGCGCGGCAGCAGCGACCAGACCTGCCCGGTGCATGCCCTGAGCCAATGGCTGCACTTCGCCCGGATCGACTTCGGCCCGCTCTTCGTCGCCGTGTCGCGCAACGGGTTGAAGGCCACCGGCGCGCGGCTGTCCGACAAGCACGTCGCCCGGTTGATCAAGCAGACGGTGCGCGACGCCGGCCTGCGCCCCGACCTGCCCGAGGCGGAACGGATCAGGCTCTACTCCGGCCACTCCCTGCGCGCCGGCCTTGCCTCCTCCGCCGAAGTGGACGAACGCTACGTCCAGAAACACCTCGGCCACGCCTCCGCCGAAATGACCCGCCGCTACCAGCGCCGCAGGGACAGGTTCCGCGTCAACCTCACCAAAGCGGCAGGGTTGTGAGCTAGGTCACACCGAATACGCACCATTGAGGCGCGCCGTCTAAGTGTCCGGCGAAATCAAAGCAATCGTTGGAAAGTAGGTCAGATAGCGCCCGACGTCCCGGGTCAGTAGCGGCACCTGCGCGACAGCGGAGTGCGCACCGATGAAGAAATCCGGCAGCACACCCGTCCGCGCCCCCCCTGCCCTGCGATACCGGACGAAGACCTTGCCCGCCAGAAACAGCGCGGCCCGCGGAACCGGTACCACCTCTATGCCTGCCTCCCTTAGGAACCCGTCGAGGTCTTCGATGCGGTCGTAGCGGACCGCCAGTTCGGCATAGATCGCGTCGTTGATCAGTAGCGGCCCGGTCAGACTTGCGGCCTCAAGCCGGGCCACCGACCAGTCCGCCCAGACGGCGTCATCAGTGACCAGGTCCAGAAGGACATTCGTGTCGACAAGGGTCACGCCTCGCCACGCGTCAGGTCCATGATCGCGTCCGTGCTCAGACCCTCGCCCGCCTGTCCGCGCAGACGGGTGAAGCGGCTGGCAGGACGGCTTTCATCGGCGCGCACCAGCACCACGCTGCCATCGGCCAGGCTGCGGAATTCGACTTGGGTGCCGGGCACGATACCCAGCAGATCGCGCACTGGCTTGGGAATGGTCACTTGGCCCTTCGTCGTAACGGTTGTGCTCATTGTCGCCTCCAGTAAGGATTGCAACAACAAAGGTATTACTTTTGCTCCGGAGATTCAAGCGTTGGAGTTAACGCTCATGCGCGGCGTCGCGGCTTAACCGCTCGGCAGCAGGCAGTCTGCCGCGCAGGCCGCGCAGCCTTTCGAGCACTTCTTCGGCCCGAGGCTGGCGCTGGACCTTCAGGGCACCGTCGTCAGCAACGAGGTCGATCTGATCACCTTCCTGCAGACCAGGCTTGCGCACCAGATCCACGGGCAAGCGAACGGCAAGGGAGTTGCCCCATTTTGCAATCTGCATCTCGGCCTCCACCTTGATAGGTATACACATATGGCATGCAGATCATTGCGACGATAATAACACGCGGTGGCTTCACAAAACCTCCCTCAAAGATTTGGCGGGTCACCAGAAAACGGCGCAGAACGCCCCGCCTGAACCGCCCGGTTGAGCAAAGCGAGCCCTCTCCCGCCGAAGACCCACTGGATCAATGCTCGGATTAACCGCGCGCGTAGACATCTTCGTAGCGGATGATGTCATCCTCGCCCAGATAACTGCCCGTCTGCACCTCGATCAGCACCATGGGCAGCTTGCCGGGGTTCTCCATCCGGTGCACCGCACCCAGCGGAATATAAACCGACTGGTTCTCGGTCAGCAGGCGCACCTCGGCATCCACTGTCACCCGCGCCGTGCCCTGCACCACGATCCAATGCTCGGACCTATGGTGATGGCTTTGCAGCGACAGCGCGGCACCGGGGTTGACCACGATGCGTTTGACCTGAAACCGGCCGCCGACGATCAGGCTCTCGTACCAGCCCCAGGGCCGGTAATCGCGCGGCAGTTGCACCGCCTGCGTCGATCCGCGCGCCTTGAGGCTGCTCACCGCCTCCTTGACCCGCTGCGCCTCGGATTTATGCGCCACCAGCACCGCATCGGGCATCGCCACGACGATCATGTCGTCCAGACCTATCCCCACCACCACCTGCCCCTCGGATTCGGACCGCAGCAGCGTATCGCGGCAATCAATCGCCGTCGCCTGCTCGGAGGTGACATTGCCCGCCGCATCCGGCCCGGATTCGAGCCAGACCGCATCCCATCCGCCCAGATCGGACCAGCCGGCAGCAAAGGGCATCACCGCCAGATTGCGGGCCTTTTCCATGATCGCATAATCGATCGAAATATCTGCCACCCCGGCCCATGCCGCGGCATCGAGGCGGGCAAAGCCCAGATCGGACTTTGCACCCGCCACCGCCTGCGTCACGGCATCAGTCAGTTCCGGCGCATGGCTGCGATAGGCTTCCAGAATGCTCTGGACCGAAAACAGGAATATCCCGGCATTCCACAGAAAATTTCCTGCCGCCAGCATCGCCGCCGCAGTCGCGGCATCCGGCTTTTCGACAAACCGGGCGAGAGGTTGCGGGCTCTGCGCCCCGGCATCCGCACCCTGTGCCAGTTCGAGATAGCCATAACCGGTCTCGGGCCGCGTCGGCGTGATCCCGAATGTCACCAGATCGCCCGCCTGCGCCCGCGGCACGGCGGCGGCCACGGCGGCCTGAAACGCCGCACTGTCGGGGATCACATGATCCGACGGCGCCACCAGCATCAGCGCCTGCGGATCGCTCTGCGCCAGCCACAGCGCCGCGGCCAGCACGGCAGGCGCGGTATTGCGCCCCTCCGGCTCGATGATGATCGCCGCCGGGGCCAGTTGCGCCCCCGCCAGCTGTTCGGTCACGATAAAGCGGAACGGATCACCGGTCAGGATCACCGGCGGCGCCATCCCCGACCCCGAAAGCCTGCGGGCCGAGGCCTGAAACAGGCTCTCTTCGCCCATCACCTTGGCAAATTGCTTGGGATAGCTCTTGCGCGACAAGGGCCAGAGCCGCGTGCCGGAACCGCCGCATAACAGAACGGGAGTGATCATCAGGATATTGGCCTTACGCTATGTGCTCTGCGCCGCATCTGGCAGAAGCGGGCGGGATTTCGCCAGCAGGTTCCGGAAATATCCGGGAAAAAATGCGGCAAGGACAGGCTATCCACGCATTTTTTTGCCGATACTGTCCCGAATGCCATCATGCCCGTCACCGTCACCGGGACAATCTGAATGCTTGCCTTACAGGCCCCGCGCATGGAAACAGGCGCATGACGCGGAGAATGCAGCCATGACACCTGATCCCACCGACAATCCCACCGACAATCCCACCGACTTTGAACCGGGCCCGGCCGAGACTCAAAGCCTCGCCACAGCGCGCCGCGTGCTGCAGACCGAAGCGCAGGCCGTACTCGCCATGGCGCAGGCGATCCCGCCCGATTTCGCGCCTGCCGTGGCCCTGATCCTGCGCTCAAAGGGCAGGGTGGCGGTGTCGGGCATCGGCAAATCCGGCCATATCGCACGCAAGATCGCCTCGACCCTCGCCAGTACCGGCACGCCATCGCTCTTCGTGCATCCGGCAGAGGCGAGCCATGGTGATCTGGGCATGGTCACCCCCGATGACATCTGCATCCTCGTCTCCAACTCGGGCGAGACTGCCGAATTGCGCGACCTGATCGGCCATGCCCGCCGCTTTGCCATCCCGCTGATCGGGATCAGCAGCGTGGCAGACTCCGCGCTGATGCGCGCCGCCGATCTGCGCCTCTTGTTGCCCACAGCCCCCGAGGCCTGCAATATCGGCATGGTGCCCACGACATCGACCACGCTCACCCTTGCCCTGGGCGATGCGCTGGCCGTCGCCGTGATGGAACAGCGCGGTTTTCTGCGCGAACAGTTCCGCACCTTTCATCCGGGCGGCAAACTTGGCGCGCAACTGGCCACCGTGGCGCAACTCATGCATGGCGGCGCCGAAACCCCGCTGGTCGCGGCCGACAGTCCGATGGGAGAGACGCTGATCGAAATGACCAACAAGGGCTTTGGCATCGCCTGCGTCGTGCAGGATGGCGCGCTGATCGGCGTGATCTCGGATGGCGACCTGCGGCGCAACATCGGCGATCTGATGGCGCGGACCGCCGGTCAGGTGGCGACGCGGCATCCCAAGACCGTCCCCCCCGACATGCTCGCCGCCGAGGCGATGCGGATCATGACAGAGAACAAGGTCATGGCGCTGGTGGTGATCGACGCCGACCGCCGCCCGGTGGGTGTGCTGCGCATCCACGATTGCCTGCGCGCCGGGGTCGCCTGAGCCTGTCGCGCATGTTTCGCGCGCGAAACATATTATGTTAAGTTCTGGTGTCGCGCAGCCAGTCCCGCAATCGGTCCACAAACCCCGGTTCCGCCAGCGCCGCGCCTGACATCGCAAGCCGCCCATCGGGATAGGTGGTCAGCCGCAGACCGGGGCGCAGCACCTCCTCCACCGGCTTTGTAACCACCGGCTTTGGCCCCGCAATCACCTGCGCAATCAGACGGGCTTCTGCTACTGCATCGGCAGGCGGATCAGACTCTAATGCGCCGATCAGTCTCTGTTCTAGTGTCTGATCCGCATCCAGTGCCGCCGCCAACGCCAGCCCCGCACGCTCGGCCAGCGTTGCCGGAAACCGCAACGCATGATCCAGCGCCCGCACGATCCGCAGAAAGCTCCCGATTTTGGAACGTTTCGGGCGCGAGGCTGTCTGAAACAACGCTGACAGCGCCAGACGGTCGGTCCGGAACACCCCCCGGTCCGCCGCCCGCGCCACGATCCGCGCGCGCTCGTAATAGCTCAGCCCGACCCGGATCTCATTCTCTTCGACCATCGCCAGATAGGCATCCGCCGCATCATCCCTTTGCCGCGATATGGCAAGGATAGTGTCGAATTTGGCCTTCTCATCAGGGTCAGCCTGCTCCCGCAACCGCCGCAGGGCACTCAACCGGCGCCAGCCCGAAATCAGACCCCAGCGCGGCGCACCGTCCGGGCCGGGATCAATCTCGGTCACCTCGATCGCCGCCTGCTGCCCGCGCAGGCGCAGACTCTCGCACAGGGTCTGCATCTCATCCTCGGCCACCACCATCCGGTCTCGCACCAGATAGGTGGCATCGATCGCATCAAGCGGCAGGCGCTGGATCAGACGCCCCTCGCGACGCGCCTCCGTCAGGCTCTGCGCCACCTCGGCAAAGGCGGCCGTGGCCGCAGCATCCCCCGCGACATCGGCAATCGGCGCCGGGCGTGGCGCACGGCTGATCGCGGCAGGGGCAGGGGGGAACATCGTGGCCGTGCCAAGTCCGCCCGTTGTGCCAACCCCGATCCCTGCGTCAGGGTCGATCCGCGCCGGTTCCAGACGTCTGCGTTTTGCCATGATCAGAGCCTTTTCATTCTGCGGCAGTCCGCGCCGCCAACTCGTCGCGCCGCCATATCCCCAGCAACAGGGTCTTGAACGCGGCATAGGTCGCATCGAATGTCTCGCGCCCACGGGCATAGGTCTCACGGTTGAAATTGCGGTAATCCGCCTCATAGATGCCCTGCACCTGCTCGCCCGCCTGCCCGATCAGCGCGGTAAAATCCTGCCGGTGCGGCGACAGGTTGCGCCCAAGATAGGCCTGCATCAGCCCCGCCAATTCCGCCTGCTGCGCCCCGTCATAGCGGGTAACGATTGTGCGCACCGCATCCCATTGAAATGCCATCTCGGGCCGCCCCAGCGCGCGCGCCGCCAGATTCTCTCCCTCTTCGATCGAACGGAACGTCGTATGCAGCATGTCGAAAAACCGCCCCGTGGAATCGAATTCCAGAAACGAGGCACCGGTTGGCACCAGCAATATATCCGCCGCCGCCAGCCCGTTGATCGTCAGATATCCCAGCGCCGGTGGCGTATCGAGAAAGATCAGGTCATAGCGGTCAAGCACGCCATCCTGCGCCAATATGTCGGTCAGCGCATCCCACAGCTTCCAGCCGCGCCCCTGCATCCGCCAGACCGGCACCTGAAACTCGGCCCAATAAAGGTTCAGTTGCGCGCCGATCAGATCGATATTGGGCCAATGCGTGCTCTGGATCAGGCTCCCGGCCTTGATCCCCAGCGCCTCGGTCAATGTCTCATCCAGTGGCACCGGCGTATCACCGCGATCCAGCCTGCGACGGTTCTCGGCCTGCAGATGGCTCGCATAATGCCGCGCCAGGAGCGGAAACACGGTGCTCCATTCATCCGCGATCCTGCCACCAAAGATCGAGGTCATCGAACCCTGGCTGTCCAGATCGATCACCAGCACCTTGTAGCCGTCCAGTGCTGCGGACATCGCCAGATGCGCCGCCGTGCTGGTCTTGCCGACCCCGCCTTTGAAATTCGCCACCGCCACCAGCTTTGCCGGCAATCCTGCCGGGCGATAGGGTAGATATTCCTTGGCCTTCGATCCCTCCGACCCGAAATGCGCCCGCAGCCGCAACACCTCGTCCATGGTAAACCACTTCGCCCCGCCCTCGGTTTCGGAGCGGCCCTGCGGCAGATCGGGATGCGCTTTCAGCACGCGGCGGAAATGCGCAGATGCCACCGGGATCAGATAGCGGGTGATCTCCCAGGTCGAAAACAGCCGCAACTGCCGCCGCCCATCCGCACCGAGCCCGCGCGAGGCCAGATCGTCACGCCCAGCCTCGCAGGCCCGCGCAATCGCGGCAAAACCGGTGGTCGTGGTCGGCGCATCCAGATCGGCCAGCGCCTGATCGGGGTTGATCCGGAAATAGGGCGGGTGCGGCTGACTGCTCATCATATCCCCGATATGCCATGTTTTTTTCAAAGTACCATGAAACGTGGCATATGAAAGAAAATCCTGCATCAGGACAGGGTTTCTTTCTACTTTTCTCAGCAAATCCGCCGCTTGCAGCGTCTCTGCGGCCACAGTTGCTCAGCAAATCAGAGTTATGAATCTGTTATCAGAGTGTTAAGGGATTATCGCCAATTTGCAACGCCATGAAATCACGACCTTTTCAGCGATTTTTTTACTCCCGTGCGACTCTGATCCTCCGTTCATGCGATTCCGATCCGCCGATCCGCCGACTCTGATCCGCCGTTGTGCCAGCGCGGGCCTGCGTCATGGCACTGGACGCATCCTGTGGATAACTTTAGGGTGATGTCACTGAAACCCCGAAGTGAATACGGGGTGCGGTTGAGGGCAGGGATAATGCGACAGGCCAGTGCATGGCATGAATTACCGGTGCGTAGCGCGCTCTGCAGGCGTCTGACGTGATCCCCGCAACCCGCCCCACAGCTTTCGGTGCGCCGGTTCAGATGCGCGATTTCTTTGTCTGCGACATCTTCGATGCCAGCCCCAAGGACGACTTGGGCAGCATGGAACATCCGATGTTCTCGCTTGCGACCCGGCCCGATCTGCGCGTGCGCCACTATGCCCATAACGGCATGGCGGTCACGGTGACGCCTTCGGTGCGCGGCCGTGCCACGATCCATGACAAGGATATCCTGATCTATTGCATCAGCCAGCTGATGGCGGCGCTGAACGCGGGCCGCGCGATCAGCCGGACCCTGCGGCTTACCGCGCATGACCTGCTGGTGGCCACGCGCCGCGATACCGGCGGCGACAGCTATCTGCGCTTGCGCGATAGTTTCGAGCGGCTCGCAGGCACCCGCATCACCACCAATCTGGCGATGGGTGGGGTCGAGACGACCAGCGGTTTCGGCCTGATCGAAGCCTGGGAAATCGCGCGCAAGAGCCGCGGCGGACGGATGATCAGCGTCACCGTCACGCTGAGCGAATGGCTTTTCCGCGCGGTGATGTCGCAATCGGTGCTCACGCTCAGCCGCGATTATTTCGGTCTGCGCAAACCGCTGGAACGCCGGGTCTATGAACTGGCGCGCAAACATTGCGGCGCACAGCGCGAATGGCGCATCGGCCTGCCGCTTTTGCATGCCAAGGCCGGGTCGGATGCGCCGGTACGGGTATTCCGCGCCGCGCTGCGCCGGATGATCGCCACCGATGCGCTGCCCGATTACAGCCTGTCCGAGGATCCCGGCGACATCATCCGCGTGACGCGGCGCAGCGTAATCGAAGAGCCCGGCACCGCCGGTCCACTCTTTGGCCCCGACACCGTCGCCGCCGTGCGCGCACTGGCGCCGGGCTGGGATGCCTATGCGCTCGAGGCGGAATGGCGCGGTTTCTGGGCCGCCACCGGACGGCCCCAGCTTGCCGCCCCCGAAAAAGCCTATCTCGCCTGGGTACAGGGCCGGATCACGCGCGGCACCTCCGGCGGATGAGGTTTTGCCGGCTTTGCACCGTTGCAATACCGCCCCAATATCGCTGCAACACCAAACCGCTGTTGCTGTCCCCGTTCCTCTGCCTCTAGAAGGCCATCACCAGGCCATCCTGCGGAGTATCTTTTGGGTCGCAAAGTTTCAGTACAGGTCTTGCCGCCCGCATGTAGCGCCTCAGTGCAATCGCGCGGGGCGGACACCTGTTTGACGGCACCTTTGGCCGCAATCAGGGTCTTGAGGTAACGCAGCATGAAGATTTCAACCATCATGGCCTGCTACAACAGCGCCGCCACCATCGGCACCGCCATCGCTTCCTTTCTGGCGCAGGACCATGCCGACAAGGAACTCGTCGTCATCGACGGCGCCTCTCGCGACCGGACCTGCGAGATTGTCCGCAGTTTCGACAGCCCGCAGATCACCCTGGTAAGCGAGCCGGATGCCGGCATCTATGACGCAATGAACAAGGGACTGGCGCGCTTCACTGGTGATGCTTTCGGCTTTCTGAACTCGGATGATCGCTATCATGACGCAACAGCCCTGTCGCGGATAGCTAGTGGGTTGGCGGGTGCCGATCTTGTCACAGGCACGCTTGAGTTCGTGCGCGCCCATGATGGTAGTGCCCCGGTTCGCGTCTGGAATGCAGAGATATATCGCCCCGGTGCTTTTCGGCGGGGTTGGTCTGTCCCGCATCCAACCACCTACGCCCGGCGTAATGTTTTCGAGCATTTGGGTAAGTTCGACTCATCATTACGAAGTGCTGGCGACTATGACTGGCTTCTGCGTGCGTTCGAGATCGAAGGCTTTAGCCATGCCATTATCCCGGAAACGATTGTCGATATGAAGATTGGCGGTGAAAGCACGGCCGGTTTGCGGGCGCTGGTACAGAATTCTCGAGAGTATTTGCGCGTGCGCCGCAATCGACTCGGAACCGGGCCCGTCGATATGGCTATTCTGCGCAATGCGTTGCGAAAGCTTGGGCAATTACGCTGGCTACGGAGTTTTCCGGAGAGCACAACGTCACGAGTAAGGAAAGACCACATATGAAAAAAGCCCTCATCACCGGTATCACGGGCCAGGATGGCTCTTATCTGGCCGAATTCCTGCTCGAGAAGGGCTATGAGGTCTACGGCATCAAACGCCGCGCCTCGCTGTTCAACACCGCGCGCGTCGATCACATCTACGAGGATCCGCATCTCAAGGAAGGCCGTTTCAGGCTCTATTACGGCGATCTGACCGATAGTTCCAACCTGACCCGGATCATTTCCGAAGTGCAGCCCGACGAGGTTTATAACCTTGGCGCGCAATCCCATGTCGCGGTCAGTTTCGAGGCGCCCGAATATACCGCCGATGTCGATGCGATCGGCACATTGCGGCTGCTCGAGGCGATCCGCTTCCTCGGGCTGGAGAAAAAGACCCGCTTCTATCAGGCCTCCACATCCGAGCTTTACGGTCTGGTGCGCGAAACCCCGCAGACCGAAACCACACCCTTCCATCCGCGCAGCCCCTACGGCGTGGCCAAGATGTATGCCTATTGGATCACGGTGAACTACCGCGAAGCCTACGGCATGTTCGCCTGCAACGGCATCCTCTTCAACCACGAGAGCCCGCGCCGGGGCGAAACCTTCGTCACCCGCAAGATCACCCGCGGGCTGAGCAATATCGCACTCGGGCTCGAACCCTGTCTCTACATGGGCAATATCGACAGCTTGCGCGACTGGGGCCATGCCAAGGATTACGTCCGCATGCAGTGGCTGATGCTGCAGCAGGATGCGCCCGAGGATTACGTCATCGCCACCGGTGTGCAATATTCGGTGCGCGAATTCATCACCTGGACCGGCGAGGAGCTGGGCATCACCCTGCGCTTTGAAGGGACCGGCGTCGATGAGGTCGCGGTGGTGGCCACCGTCACCGGCAGCCTCGCGCCGCATGTGGCACCGGGGCAGGTGGTGATGCGGATCGACCCGCGCTATTTCCGCCCCGCCGAGGTCGAGACATTGCTGGGCAATCCGGCCAAGGCGAAACAGCAACTGGGCTGGGAGCCGCAGATCACCGCGCGCGAAATGTGCGCCGAGATGGTGGCCAATGACCATCTGGCCGCCCGCCGCCACGCCCTGCTCAAGACGCATGGGCTCGATCTGCCTGTCAGCCTCGAAGGGTAGTGCTGTGAAGATCTACATCGCGGGCCATCGCGGCATGGTGGGGAGTGCGATCCTGCGGCAATTGCAGGCGCGTGGGCAGGATGAACTGATCACCCGGACCAGTGCCGAACTGGACCTCACCGATCAGGCGCAGGTGCGCGATTTCATGGCAAGCGCGCGCCCCGATCTGGTGATCCTGGCGGCCGCCAAGGTCGGCGGCATCCATGCCAACAACACCTATTCGGCCCAGTTCATCTACGAAAACCTGATGATCGCCGCCAATGTGATCCATCAATCCCATGCCGCCGGCGTCACCCGGCTGCTGCAGCTTGGCTCCTCCTGCATCTATCCGCGCGCCGCCCCCCAGCCGATGACCGAGGCTGCGCTGCTCACCGGCCCGCTGGAGCCCACCAACGAGCCCTATGCCATCGCCAAGATCGCCGCGATCAAGCTTTGCGAGAGTTACAACCGGCAATATGGCACCGATTACCGCTCGGTGATGCCGACCAATCTCTATGGCCCCGGCGATAATTTCCACCCGCAGAATGCCCATGTCATGCCCGCCCTGATGCGCCGCTTCCATATGGCGGTGCAGGAGGGGCGCGACGAGGTGGTGATCTGGGGATCGGGCAAACCGATGCGCGAATTCCTGCATGTCGATGACATGGCCGCAGCCGCGCTTTTTGTCTGCGATCTGCCGCTGGACACCTACCGCGCCAATACCGACCCGATGCTCAGCCATATCAACGTAGGCACCGGCAGCGATGTGAGCATCGCGGGTCTCGCCGCAATGCTGGCTGCGGTCACCGGCTTCAAGGGCCGGATCAGCTTTGACGCGACCAAACCCGATGGCACGCTGCGCAAACTGATGGATGTCTCGCGGTTGGCCGCAATGGGCTGGCGCGCGCAGATCCCGCTGCAAAAGGGGCTCGCCGCCACCTATGACTGGTTTCGCACGACGCAGGATTTGCGGCTGTAACACAGCACGCACAGAGCAGCGCTTGTCTCAATGCAGGCGCTGTGCTTTGCAGACCTGATGCAGAGCCTGGCGCCCGAGTCCCCCGACCCATCCGAGCCCGAGGCAGCGCGGCCCGAAACGCTGCGCCGCCCCTCCGTGGCACGGCGCACCGCGCGCACCGTCGGCGCGCTCATCCTGCGCGAGATGGGCTCGACCTATGGCCGCTCGCCCGGCGGCTATCTCTGGGTGATACTGGAGCCGATCGGCGCGATCCTCGTGCTCTCGCTGGCCTTTTCGCTGATGCTGCGCTCGCCGGGCCTCGGCACCAGTTTCTTTCTCTTCTATGCCACCGGCTATCTGCCCTTTGATCTCTTCCAGAACATCTCGGCGCGTACCGCGGGCGCGCTGAATTATTCCCGCCCCCTGTTGGCCTATCCCGGCGTGACCTGGATCGACGCCGTCATGGCGCGCTTCATCCTCAACACGCTGACCACCGGCGCCGTGTTCTGCATCATCACCACCGGCACGCTGCTGCTTGTCGATACGCGCACCGTGCTCGATATCGGGCCGATCCTGACCGGCATGGCACTGGCGGCCTGTCTCGGGCTGGGGGTCGGGCTGATGAACTGCCTGCTGCGCGGGCTCTATCCGGTCTGGGGCAATATCTGGAACATCGCCAACCGGCCGCTGTTTCTGGCCTCCGGCGTGTTCTTCATTTACGAGGACATGCCGCCCTTCGCGCAGGATATCCTGTGGTGGAACCCGCTTTTGCATGTCGCGGGCTGGGTGCGCACCGGGTTTTATCCCACCTATCACGCAAGCTATGTCTCGCTGGCCTATGGTTACGGCATCGCACTGGTGCTGATCGCATTCGGGCTTTTGCTCTTGCGCGCGCATTACAAGACCGTGCTGGAACGCTGACGCGATGGATCAGCCGGCTGCCGACACGCTGACCCTGCAGAACCTGATCTTGCCCGACCCCGCGATCAGCACCCAAATCAGTCTCTATTATCGCCCGAATGGCCGGGTCCGGCGGCCCGCAAACAGTAATGATCTGGTCTTTTCGCCCGGCGGCACGGTGGATTTCGACACATATATGAACCTGCTCAACCTGCACAACTGGACCCGGCATTGCACGCTTGACGGGCTCTGGCTGCGGTTGCAGGGGCAGGGGCGGTTCCGGCTTTCCCTGCTGCGGCATGTCACCGGCACAGAGCCTGCCACACCGCTGCACGAGGCCGAGATCACGCTGCAGGCGGCAGGAACCCGTCTCGACCTTGGCGCGCTGCTGCAAACCGCCACGCCGGGGCTGCTCACCCTGCACTTGACCGCGCTCACCCCGGGACGGCTGACCGGCGGTGCCTTTGTCACCCGCATCCCCGCAACCAGGCCACCGCTGCGGCTGGCCATTGTGATCACAACCTTCCGGCGCCCGGTGCAACTGGCGCAGACGGCGGCACGGATCACCGGATTTCTTGACCAGACGGCAGAGATGGGCGGCACGGCGCATCTCTACATCATCGACAATGACCAAAGCCTGCAACTCCCCCCCCATCCGCGCCAGAGCGTCATCGCCAATCCCAATCTGGGCGGGGCAGGCGGCTTTGCCCGCGGGCTGGCGGCGGCACAGGATGCGGGGGGCACGCATTGCCTGTTCATGGATGATGACGCGCGCTGCGAGATGGAAAACCTGATCCGCACCACCAGCTTTTTGCGGCTGGCGCGCAGCCCCGCTGCCGCTGTCGCCGGCGCAATGATCCCCGAAGCGCGGCCTTGGACGATGTGGGAAAACGGCGCGGTATTCCACCGCTTCTGCCTGCCCATCGCCATCGGCACCGACCTGCGCGATGCGGGTGCCGTGATGCAGATGGAACTGGCTGCCGCCGCCCCCAAACCAAAGTGGTTCTACGGCGGCTGGTGGTATTTCGCCTTTCCACTGGCCGGACTGCGGCATTACCCGTTCCCGTTCTTTGTACGCGGCGACGATATTTCCTTCTCGCTGGCCAACCGCTTCGACACTGCAACACTCAGCGGTGTCGTCTCGGTACAGGAGGATTTCTCGGCCAAGGAGAGCCCGCTGACGCTCTACCTCGATCTGCGCAACCATCTGCATCACCACATGGTGCAGCCGGGGATGCGGCTCGGGGGCAGGGCCATGGCCCGGATCGTCTGGCAGTTTTTGCTGCGCGTGCTGGTGCGAATGCATTACGACAGCGCCGAGGCGATTCTGATGTCATGGTCCGATCTGATGCAGGGGCCGGCGTTCTTTGCCGCCAATGCCGACATGACCACCCGGCGGCGCGCGGTGCAGGCACTGATCCGCAGCGAGGCCTGGCAGGATGTGGCCCCTGACAGCCTGCCGCCAGAGCACCCGACACCGGAACCGTCGCGGTGGTTCTCGCTCTGGATGAAATACACGCTCAACGGCCATCTGATCCCGTTCTGGCACCGGTTCGGCCAGCGGCGGAGCATACCCATGGCCGAACGCGGGCTGATCTGGCCGCTCTGGGGCGTGGCAGAGGCGCGCTTTGTCGATCACCCCGGCGCGCGGGCCTATGTGGTGCGCCATGACAAGGCGCGCGCGGCGCGCATCATCGCCCGCGCGCTCTGGCTGACCATGCGCTGGCTCTTGACCGCGCCGCGTCTCACCCGCGCCTATCGCGACAGCTATGGGCCGATGACCCGGCGCAGCTTCTGGCAGGCCCGGTTTCTGCCGAAAGCGGCCACACAATGACCCGCGACCTCGTCCTGCATCTGGGGGATTTCAAGACCGGATCGACCGCGATCCAGCAGCTTCTGTCGCAGGAGGCGGCGGGGCAGGGCATCTGCTATCCGCCCGGTTTCAACCATGCGGCACTGGCGCAGGCCCTGCCTGACCCCGTGGCGTTGGCCGCAGAATTAAGCCGCATCGCGCCGCTGCTGAATGCCAGCACCGCCGCCCATGCCGTAATCTCGGCCGAGCATTTCGAATTTGCCGACCCGGCCCTTCTGGCCAGCGCCCTTGCGCGCCATCTGCCCGGCCACGCACCGCGTCTCATCGCCTATGTCAGGCCACATTCGCAGGCCCTGCTGGCCCGCTTTGCCGAATCCACCCGGATCGGCAGCTTTGACGGCGATCTGGACAGCTATCCCGACTGGCCGCAGACCGGGGCACGGCTGGGCTATGCCACCCGCTTTGGCCGCTGGCGCGCGGTCTTTGGTGCGCGTTTCACCCTGCGGCTCTATGACCGCCACCGGTTTGCCGGTGGCGATATAAGGCGCGATTTCCTGCAATGCGTCACCGGACAGGACCGGCCGCTGTCCGACACCGGCCCGGTCAATCCGACCCCGGGTCTTGCCGATCTGGCGCTGGCCCGCGCGCTGCACCGCGCCATCGGCCCCTTGCCCGCCGCAACCAATGCCGCGCGCTGGACGCTCGGGCGGCATCTGGGGCGGCTGATGGCAGCGCGTAGAACTCCTGACACAGAACTGCGCCTGCACCAGTCGCTGGCACAGCGTCTGCTGAGCCAGTTCCACGCCGATGCGGCGGCCACCGATGCGCAGTTTTTCCCCGGAGAGACCCCGCTTGGCGATGCACTGGCCGCCGCGCCCGCGCAGGCGATCCCCGCGGCACAATCCCTCGCCCCACAAGATCACTTTGACCTGGCCACCCGCGACATCATCGCGCTCTGGGGGGCGATGCTGCGCGCGGGGCTCACCTCACCCGGCGGTGCGGCCCTGCTCGACCGGCTTTATCATGAATAGCCCCGTCTCGCCCCCGGCCTCCCACCCGGCCCCCAGAACCCTGAGCGCGGTTTTAACACCGTTGGAATACCGCGCGGATACCGACGTGTTATCGCCGCTGTTTCGCGGTGGCGCCACGCGCTGCCCGCTGGCACCCGGCGTCTTTCTGCGCCGCGATGCAGCGGGGCAGATCAGCGGGCACTGGCACAGCCCCCAAGGCCGCCTGCTCGAACTGTCGGCTGAAATAACCGTTCCTGGCCAATGGCTTGCCCTGCATCTTGAGATTGCCCTGCCCGATCTGACCGGCATCTCCTGGCTCGGTTTCGTGGCCCGCAGCACCGCCAGCCCCACCGCCGCCATCCGCGCCTGCCTGCGTTCGGGCACCAAAGGCGGCTACCACGACTGCTTTTTCGACCGCCACATCCTCGCCCAATCCCGCGAAAGCGATCATCAGGACCTCATCGCCCCCGCCCGCCGCACAGACCTGCCGGTGCAGGCACCGTGGCGCGAATTCATCCTGTTCTTGCCACCCGCGCGGTCGTTCCACTGGGTGCTGCATGATCTGCGGGTTTTCACGCTGTGAAGGGACAGTTGCCGCGTCTGGCCCGCGCGCTGCAGGACCGGCTCAGGCCAGTGGTGCCACAGGCCCTGCGACACGCATCGCTGCGTCCGGCGCTGGTGATTCCGGTGCGCAACGATGCGCCGGGTCTGGACCGGCTGCTGACGCAGGTCCGGGCACTGGGGGCTTTCGGGCAGATCGTGGTGGTCGATGATGGCTCTGACCTGCCCGTCATGGCAGCCCCCGACATTACCCTGCTGCGCCATCCGCGCGCCCTTGGCGCCGGCGTGGCGCGCAATGCGGGGCTGGCGGCGGTGCAGAGCGCCCATCTCATGTTCCTCGATGCCGATGACCTGCCCGGTGCGGCCCTGCCTGATCTGCTGTCCGATCTGGGACAGCAGCAGGCACTCTTTGATTTCTGCCTGTTCAAACATGCCGATAGCCGGGTCAGTGCCGAAGAGCTGTGGGGACAGCCCGACTGGGACGAGCAGTTCTGGGACCGCGCCGGTCTGGCCATCGGCGCGCTGCGCGAGGCGCCCGCATCGGTCTGGCCGCTGCTGGCGCAGACCGCGAATTACCCCTGGAACAAGATCTACCGCACCGGCTTTCTGCGCGACAACGGCATCGGTTGTGCCACCACCCCCCTGCATCAGGATATTGCGCTGCATTGGGGCGGGTTTCTGGCAGCAGGCCATGTGCTCGTCTCGGACCGGCCCTGTGTCTGGCATCAGGTCAGCGCGGCAGGCACACGGCTCAGCAACCGCACCGGGGCAGAACGGCTCACCGTCTTTGCTGCGCTCGCTCCCGCAGTCGCTGCGGCAGAGCAGGCCGGTCCAGTCTGGCAGGCAGCACTGGCCCGCTTCAGTCTGGGCCTGCTGGAGTGGAGCGCGCGCCAGATCGATCCCGCCCTGCAGGGTCAGTTGCGCGCGGCCGAGCGGGACTGGCTGGGGCAGAGCATCGCACCCTGGTTGCCCGCAATCGGCGCGCTGGACCCGGCACTGGTCGCGCGGATCAGGGCCCGGATGGCGGTGCCATGACAACGCTGGCTTTCGTCTGTCTGACCCGGGGAGCGGGACCTGATTTTGCCGGTCTGGCGCAGGATATCGCGGCCCAGACCCGGCCCGGTGATCATGTCCTGCTGGTCGATGCCGGCTCCACCGATGACACCCCCGCCCGGATCGGACGTTTCACCGAAATGCAGGGCTGGGGCAGGGGGGTGCGCGTCACCCGGATCATCACCGGGCCAGTCACTGGCCCAGTCGCTGGCCAGGTCGCTGTCCCTGTCACTGGCCCAGTCACTGGTCCCGCCGCGCCCGATACCTGCCAAAGAGATGCGGGCCTTGCCATCAATCTGGCGCTGGCGGCGCTGGAGGTGCCCGGAAATGTCCCTGAAAGGGTGGTGTTCCTCGCCGCCGGTGCCCGGATCGACGGCCCGGCCTTTGCCGCCGCGCGCTCCTTACTCGCACAGCAGGACCCGGATCTGCTCCTGTTCCCGCAATGCCAGTGGACCCTCGATCTGGGGCGGCCCGTCGCACCACCCGATCTGCCCGACTGGCCCGCACCCGGCGATCATCTGACCGGCGCTGCGGCACAGACCCGCGCCGCTGCACAGACCTGCGCCGCTGCACTGTGGCTGTCACTCTCCCGGATGATCATCGGCTGGCCGCTGCTGGCCGGATTGCGCTGTGCCGAGGATCGGGCGGGCCATGCCGATCTGGCGCTCTGCCGGCAGATCCTGACGCGGGCCACCCGCATCGCCATCACCGGTCAGCCACTGGGCCATGTCGCCCATCCGCCCGACCCCGGCCCCGCGCTGCTGCTGGCCCTGTGCGACGTGGCGCAGGCAGAACCGGGCGCCGCTGTCTGGGTCCGCCGACATCTGCCCCGGCAATTGCAGGGCGCACCTGCGGGGGCAATGGCAGGGCTGCTGGAGCATGGGGCAAAGCTCGCGCGGCTGCTGGAACCTGCAGAGAGCACCGATCCCGTGGACCACCTGCTTGCCGCCCTGCGTGCCGGTGACATGGCCACCGCCCGGCCCTTGCTGCGCGCGATGATGCAGCCCGCCCCGCAGGCCCCCGCGATCAGCCGCGCCGTACCTTTGCGCATCGCCTCGCCCGCGATCAATCGCGCTGCGCGATTGCGCATCGCCTCGCCCGCAATCAATCGCGCTGCGCGATTGCGCATCGCCTCACTCGGGCCGCACGCGCATCGCAGCCCCTTTGGGCATCCCGCCCTCGCCCCGCTCTGGCAGGAGGGGGTGAGCCTCACCCCGGATCCGGATACCGCCGATCTGATCCTCTTCGCGCATCCGCAGGACCCGGCCCGCCTGCCCGCACCGCTGAAATCACAGCGCATTCCGACAGCGCTGCTGTCCGAAGAACCGTTCTGGGACAGCCTGTTCAGCCCCGATCCGCTGGCCCGCCGCATCATCCTGCCCGCCACAGGGATCGGATATATCGCGCTGCATCAGGTCACGCATCACCGCAGCCCGATCTTTGACTTTGACCATATCCCCTATGACCTGCTGAGCGAACCCGATTATCTGGCCACCTATGCCAGGCTCTTTGCGCGCAACGCGGCGCTGGGTGCGGATGACTGGCGCGCGGGTTTTGCCACCCGGCCGGTGCAGGCGGCCTTCATGGCGACAAGGCGGCCAGAGCCATTCCATGACCTGCATCTTGCCGCCGGGGACATCACCGGGCTTTGTGCATGGCGCACAAGGCTGGCGCAGGGCTATCGCACGGGGAGAGTCTGGCGTCTGGGTGAAGGCTGGCACAGGGGCTGGCACAGGGGTTGGCACAGGGGTTGGCAGCCCGGCCCGCCCCGCCGCCTGCAACCCGGCTGGCATGGCGCCAAGATCGCCCGGCTCGACGGGCAGGCGCGGATCATCTCGGGAATCGAGAACACGCATCAACCGAGCTATCTGACGGAAAAGCTGTTTGATGCCTTCGCCTGCGGCGGCAGGCCGCTTGCCTTTGCCAGCCCCGGCCACCGGCTGCATGATCTGGGCCTGCCCGCCGCAGCCTGGATCAATCTCTGGGGGTTGGACAGCGACAGCGCCACCACAGCCATCGACGCCGCCCGCTGGGACACGGATTTCTTTGCCACCTATGCGCAGGCGCAGGCGCAACTGGCCGCGATGTTCAACACCCCCGCGCTGATCGTGGCAGAGCGGGCACGGCTGGGGCAGGCCTTGCTGGCCGAGGTCAGGCGGCTGGCCGATCTCGGTCCCGCCTGAAAAGCCCTGAAACAGAGCCTGAATCGCCCCACTCACAGGATGAAATCACCCGCCACCATCCAGGGCGTCAGATTGACGAAGATCTGGAAATCCGCCCGCCCGTCGCCATTCACATCGCCCTCGACGATATTGTAATTGCCGCCGTTGAAGGTGAAATGGCGCAGCTCTCCGGCGCTGCCGCTGAACGGGGCATTGTCGATGAACCGGAACGCCTGATTGCCCGCAGCCGCGGTATCGGCATCGATACCCGACAGGTCGATCCGGTCCTGGCCATGTACGAAACCGTTGATCAGATCGCGGTTCGCCTGTCCGGGCGGGCTCTCGGAAATGTCGTTGAACACGAAGACATCCGCACCCTCATTGCCCACCAGCCAATCCATCCCCGCGCCACCGTTCAGCGTGTCATTGCCCGCCTTGGCGGTCAGCACGTCATTGCCACCACTCCCGGCCAGAATATTATTGCCTGGATTACCCACCAGCGCATCCGCGCCTGCCGTGCCGGTGCCATTGATATTGGCGCTGCCCTGCAGGCGCAGCACCTCGAGACCGGGGGTCAGGGTATAGCTGATCCAGCTTTGGACCGTATCACGGCCACCGGCGGTGTCTTCGCCCACAATGGCATCGGTGGTGACATCCACCACATAGGTGTCATTGCCGGCCCCGCCCTGCAGCCGGTCGGTGCCGGTGCCGCCATCCAGCAGGTCATTGCCCGCGCCGCCATAGAGCGTGTCATCACCCTCCTCGCCATAAAGAGAGTCGTGGCCCGCGCCGCCATTCAGGGTGTCATGGCCCGCCTGACCAAAGATCTTGCTGCCACCGCTCAGCGCGCTCAGCACATCGCCACCCAGCGTGCCCACGATGTCATTGTTGCCCGGCACCGGCGGTGGGGGAGGGGGCGGAGGCGGTGGCGGAGGTGGCGGCGGGGGAGGGGGTGGCAGCGGCAGATCGGGTGGCGGATCGGGCTCGATCTCGAATCCATCGTCGAAATTGACCGGGATCCGGGTCAGCCCGATCAGATCCTCGCGGCGCAGCGTCGCGGGGTTGATCGGCCCGCCACTGGCGCTCTGCACCACCAGAGTCTCGGTGCCATAGGTGATGGTCATGCCGGTCGCGGTCTGCACCATGCCCAGTTGGCCGATCTCGCGCAGCATGACCCAGCCCGACAGGTCGATGCGGTCCAGGCCGGGGGTGAAATCGGTGATCGTATCGGTCCGGCCATCGGCACTCATCACAAACACATCCGCCCCGGCCCCGCCGGTCAGCGTATCCTGCCCGGCCCCGTCCAGCAGCACATCATCGCCATTACCCCCCAAGAGCCGGTCATTGCCGCCCATCCCCTGCAGAATGTCATTGGCAGTGCCGCCGGTCAGGGTCGTGCCCGCCGCCGCCGCCACCAGCACCGACCCCGCCGCACCCGGATCATAGCGCAGTTGCGTCACCCCGGCCTCGGCGCTGCTGGCCGCGAAAATCTCGATCACGCCGCCCTGCACATGCGCGGCGATGGCACTGACATTGGCCAGACCCATGCCGGTGGTATCTTCCAGATGCGCCCGCGCCAGCAGGGTGCCATCCGGCAGCACCTGAAAGATGCTGATCCCGTCATCCGACCCGCCCGCGATCACATAGGCCTGATTGCCCAGCTGCACCGCCGTCATCGCGCTGACCCCGGCAAAACGGCTGGCCTGATCGTCAAGCACATGATCGGTCATCTGCAGCGTGCCGGTCGTGCCCACCCGCATCACGCTGAGCGAACTGCTCCCCGCCGCCGCCACGATGACCAGGCTGGCGCTGCCGACGGTGACGCTGACCATCCCGGTGGGGGCCGCGATCCAGAGCCCGGTCATCGGATCGATACTGTCCACCGCGGTCAGGGCGCCGCTGCTCTCGATCCGCCAGCTGGTGACGCCGGTATCGGCGCTGCTTGCGGAAAAGAGGTAATCGGTGCTGCCGATGCGCAGATGGGTCAGCGCCGCGACCTGATTGGCATGGGTGGCGGCGGTATCGGCGGTCATCGCACTGCCGGTCAGCGCGCCACTGGCGGAAAATGTGAGCCGCCCGATTCCGGCCCCGATTCCGGCCCCACCCGCCATCCCGCCATAGACCACCTGCACCCCGTTGCTCAGCACCACCGTCTGCGTATGCACCAGATCGCCGCTGAAGCCCGCGAATGTGCCCAGACTGACCGCCGGTCCCAGCGTGCCATCGGCGCTGATGCTGCGCAGGGTCATCGCCCCGGTCTTGCCGCCGCCGCTCAGCAATCCGATCCCGGTCGCGGTCGCGATGAACCCCAGATCCGCCGTGACCCCTGCGGCATTGGGCCTGCCATGCGCGCTGCTGCTGAACCGGGCCAGACCGGTGCCATCGATATCCCAGGCGCTCAGCGTGCCGTCAAAACCGGTGGTGACATAAAGCACCGGCCCCGCCCCGGTGCCCGGATCGCGGATCTCCAGCCCGGTGATATGCGAAACGGCAGGATCAGTGCCTGCCGTGACATGGCTCACGAATTGCAAGGCTGGCATCTGTCGCCCCCCCGGGCCCAAAGCAAGACAACGGGGGGCAGGATCGGGGATGGCCGGGCCGGGCCGGGGGCAGAAATGCGGCAGCCGCGCGGAGCTTGCCGCGCTATTGATTCAACAGCGCAGGCATCCGGTCAGGCATCCGGCGGTCAGGCGGTCGGGCGGTCAGTCGGGCGCGTCAGGTCAGAGGATGAAGTCGGCTTCGATCATGAAGGGCGTCTGATTGACGAAGATCTGGAAATCCGCCCGCCCGTCGCCATCCACATCACCCTCGACGATATTGTAGTTGCCACCGCTGAAGGTGAAATGGCGCAGCTCGCCGGGGCTGCCGCTGAACGGATCATCGTCGATGAACCGGAACGCCTGATCGCCCGAGGCCGTGCTGTCGGCATCGATCCCCGAGAGGTCGATCATATCCTCGCCATGCACGAAACCGTTGATGAAATCGCGGTTTGCCTGTCCCGGCAGGCTCTCGGTCACATCGCGGAACACGAACACATCCGCGCCCGCATTGCCGACCAGCTGATCGCTGCCCAGCCCGCCGATCAGCCGGTCATCCCCTTCCTTGGCGGTCAGCACGTCATTGCCGTCGCCCCCGGTCAGGATGTTGTTGCCCGGGTTGCCGACCAGCGCATCCGCGCCTGCCGTGCCGGTGCCGTCGATATCGGCGCTGCCCTGCAGACGCAGCATCTCGAGGCCGGGGGTCAGGGTATAGCTGATCCAGCTTTCGACAGTATCATAACCCCCGGCGCTCTGCTCTCCCGCGATCACATCGCCGGTGGAATCGACGACATAGGTATCATTGCCCGGACCGCCCTCCATCCGGTCAGCGCCGGTGCCGCCATCGAGCCGGTCAGCACCCGCGCCACCATAAAGCGTGTCATCACCGGCAAGGCCAAAGAGACGGGTATCGCCGCCGGGGCTGGTCAGGATGTCCGCCTCTGCGCTGCCGGTGATATCGACGGGTTCCGGATCAGGTTCCACCGGCGTGCCCGGCACAATGATGATGTCCGCGAGGCTCAGCGAGGCCGGATCGATGCCGGTGCCGCCGGCACTCCGGATGCTCAGGACCTCGGTGCCATGGGTGATGGTCATGCCGGTCGCGGTCCGGGCCATCACCAGCTGGCTGATACTGGTCAGCCCGACCCAGCCGGTCAGTTCGATCCGGTCGGTGCGCGGGGTGAAATCGGTGATGGTGTCGCGCGCGCCATCCGCCACCAGCACGAAAACATCGGCACCCGGACCCCCGGTCAGCGTATCCTGTCCGGCCCCGTCGATCAGGATGTCATCGCCATCCCCGCCCAGAATGAGGTCATTGCCCGCGCCGCCGTCGATCCGGTTGGCACCCTTGTTGCCGCTCAGTCGGTTGGCCCCGGCATGGCCGGTCAGATCCAGATCGGCCACGCCCAGCAGGCTCGCATCCGCAATCCCCGAGATCAGCACCGCCGAGGCCGAGAGCGCCAGCGACCAGCCGCCGGAACTGCCCTGCACCAGATCGAGCTTGCCATTGCCCGCACTCAGATCGAGGCTGAGCGTCGCCAGAACGGCGCTGCCCTGTCCGACCGTGACCGCCACCGCGCTCTGTGGATCAACCGCGACACTATAACCCCCTGCCGCGGCAGTGTTGCTGCGGCTGCCTGCCGCCTCGACCCAGACCCCGCTCAGCGCCTCGCCGATCCCATAGAACGCATTCTGATCATGATCGGCATAGGCCACGCCGGTGACAAAGACATCCGTGCCGGCGGTGCCGAAATTCTGCGTCACCATCGAGGTGTTATAGGTGGTGCCACCGCTGGTATACTGCCCCGCGACCTGTGCGATCCCCACCTCGCGCAATCCGCCGTTCAGCGTATTGACCCGGTGACCCCCGCTCAGAAACAGGCTCTCGTGCTGGGCGGCGATCGCTGTCTCCGGATCGAGCGCACCGGTCGTGCCGCGCATGCTCAGATTCTCGGTCCAGGACCGCATGTCGGTATAACCGGCCTGCGCAATCCGGGTACCGGCATTCGATCCCGCCGCCCCGGTATGCGAAAAGACATCGTTCTGCAGCATCCATACCGAATGCCCCTCTGCCGCCATTTCAAGCTGGATATCGGGGGCCAGAACCTGCCGGGCAGAACCGCTCAGCGTGCCGGGGGCCAGCCCTGCATTAAGGTCGATGCCATAGCGCGCAGCCTCGGCCAGCGGATCAAGCCGGGCACGGTTAATCAGTTCCAGCATATATTGCTCGGCCGCAGTCAATGCCATTCAGGCAGTCCCTCTCGCTTGCATCCGCACGGCAGCCGCGCGGACATCATCGGGTCGCGATCAGAGCAGAGCGGGAAACCGGACCGGTGCTGCGGCCCGGATAAGGCATTGCCATGGCAATCGGCGCCGGGTTTTGGCCTTTGATTTACAATCCGGGTTCAGACAAATGATTGTTTCTTTTTGCCCCATAGTCGGCAGGACCATGGGGCGCCCGGCAGACTGCGTCAGGGTCCGCTGCGAATCGGTATTCACCGCAAAGTTGATCACGCAGGTTGCGCCCGCTCTGGTGCTTTGGCCGGTATTCGGCTTAGGTGTCCGGGGCCGGGATACGACAGGACGCCCCCCGGAAAAAGACGCGCAGACAGGACAGGAGGGACAAGGCGGGGATGGGCGACAGGGTCGTGATCGTGGGGGCAGGGCTCTCGGGGGCCGTGCTCGCGCGCGCGCTGGCCGATGCGGGCCATGCCGTGACGGTGACCGAGGCGCGCGCCCATGTTGCGGGCAACTGCCATACCGCGCGCGACCCCGAAACCGGCGTGCTGGTGCATGTCTATGGCCCGCATGTGTTTCATACCGATGATGCCGGGGTCTGGGATTATGTCACCGGCTTTGACCATTTCCTGCCCTATCACCACCGGGTCCGGACCACGGCACAGGGCCGGGTCTATGGGCTGCCCGTCAACCTGCACACGATCAACCAGTTCTTTGGCCTGAGCCTGCGCCCGGACGAGGCCCGCGCCTTCATCGCCGCGCGCACCGAGGGCAGTGCACAGGCTGCGGACAATTTCGAGGAACAGGCGCTGGCCAGCGTCGGGCGCGACCTCTACGAGGCGTTCTTCAAGGGCTATACCGAAAAACAATGGGGCTGCGCCCCGCGCGACCTGCCCGCCGCGATCTTTCAACGGCTGCCGCTGCGCTTCACCTATGACGCGGGCTATTTCAGCCACCGGTTTCAGGGGATGCCGCAGCATGGCTATACCGCCCTCGTGGACCGCATCCTTGATCATCCCGGCATCGCCCTGCATCTGAACAGCCGGTTCGACCCCGCCGCTGCCTCCGACTGGGAACATGTGTTCTGGTCCGGGCCGCTCGACGGGTTCTTTGGCTACCGGCTCGGGCGGCTGGGTTACCGGACCCTCGATTTCGAGAGCTTCCGCCATGACGGCGACTGGCAGGGCTGTGCGGTGATGAATTACGCCGATCCGGGCGTGCCCTGGACCCGGATCACCGAACACAAGCATTTCGCGCCATGGGAGGATCACGCAGGCTCGGTGCTCTACCGCGAATATTCCCGCGCCTGCGGGCCGGATGACACGCCCTATTACCCGATCCGGCTGCTGGCGGAAAAGGCGCTGCTGCGCGATTACGAGGCGCTGGCGCAGCAAGAACGGAACGTGACCTTTGTCGGACGGCTGGGCACCTATCGCTATCTCGACATGGATACCACGATCCGCGCCGCCCTCGATACTGCTGCGGAGTGGCTCGCAGTCCGGCCGGGGGCGTGGGATGGGGTTCAGAACGTGGGACGCCGGGCCGGCGGGGGCCTGTCGTGAAGCTGGGCGCCGTCGTGAAGCTGGGGGCCGTCGTGGTCACCCATAACCGGCTGGCGCAATTGCAGGTGACACTGGCGCGGCTGCTGGCGGAACCGGTCGATCATGTGATGGTGGTCGAGAATGCCGGCAGCGACGGCACCGCCGGCTGGCTCGCCACCCAGGCGGACCCGCGGCTGCATGTCATGATCATGCCGCAGAACACCGGCGGCGCGGGCGGGTTCGAGGCCGGGCTTGCGGCGCTGCGCGACCGGTATGATCCGGACTGGTGCGTGCTGATGGATGATGACGGACGCCCGGAACCCGGTACGCTCACAAGGTTCCGCGAGGCTGTGGCCGGGATCGACCCCGATGGCATCGCCCCCGGCGTGATCGCCGCCGTGGTCAGCTATCCTGACGGACGGCTCTGCGAAATGAACCGGCCCTCGCGCAATCCGTTCTGGAACCTGTCACTGTTCCTGCGCCGCCAGCATGGCAGGACCCGGTCGGGGTTTCATCTGACCGAGGCGGAACTGGCACCGGATGCCCCGGCGCAGTCTGTCGATGTGACCTCCTTTGTCGGCTATTTCATCAACCGTGGCGCGATGCAGCGGGGCGGGCTGCCCGATGGCGGGCTCTTCATCTATGGCGATGATGTGCTCTACAGCCTGCATCTGCGCCGGGCCGGCGTCGGGATCATGGTGATGCCGGCGCTGCGCTTCGAGCATGACTGCACCACGATGGGGCCGGGCTTTGTCTACCGGCCGCTGTGGAAGATTTATTACCATTGCCGCAACGGCGTCGGCATCGCGCGCGCCGCCGCCGGGCCGGTGCTCTCGGTGGCGGCGCTTTTATGGTATGTCACACTCTATTGGCGGCGCTCCCGGCATTGCCTGCCACAGGAGCGGCCGATCTACCGGCGGATGATGTGGGCGGGCTTGCGCGACGGTCTGGCCGGGCGGCGCGGGCGCAATGATGCGGTGCATGCGGCAGCAGACAGTCCCAAGGCGATGATCGGCGCTGGTTCCGGTTCTGCTTCGGCTTCTGCGTCTGGCCTGCGCCGCGCGGTGGCGAAGCCCGGTCAGGAGGGTTAGGATCATCCTGACGTTGCAAAGGCTCCCAGAATGTACCCCCGAATGCACCCCAGAATGCACCCCGGCCGCATGACCCCCGCCCCCATGAACGCCCGATGACCGACATGCGCCCGCCTCCGGCGACACCGTCCGTCCCCGGGTCCGTCCCCGGGTCCGCCCCTGGGCCCGTCCCTGCGCCCGCCCCTGCGCCTGCGGAAAAGCCGGGCGCCCGGTACAGGGTCAACCCGGTCGCGATCCCCGCGCGGGTCCGGCCCCGGCACCGCGGGCTGGTTCTGGCCTTTCTGCTCATGGTGCTGCTGCCGGTGGCGGCTTCGGCCTGGTATCTCTATGCACGCGCTGCCGATCAATATGCCTCCACCCTCGGCTTTACCGTGCGCAGCGAGGAGGTGAGCAGCGCCGCCGATATTCTGGGCGGGCTCGGCGCCTCGCTCGGGGTCAGTTCCGGGGGCAGCAACGACGCCGACATCCTTTATGAATTCATCCGCAGCCAGGAACTCGTGGCCGCGGTCGACGCAAGACTCGACCTGCGGCAGCTTTATGCGCGCCATTACGCGGGCGACCCGGTCTTCGGCTTCGACGCCAGCGGCACGATCGAGGATCTGACCGCCTATTGGGGGCGCATGGTCCGCATCTCCTATGATGCCGGATCGGGGCTGATGGAATTGCGGGTGCTGGCCTTCGATCCGGCCAGCGCCCGAGCCATCGCCGAGGCGATCTTTGCGGAAAGCTCGGGCATGATCAACGCGCTCTCGGCCTCCGCGCGCAGCGACGCGACCCGCTATGCCGGCGAGGATCTGGATCTGGCGGTCGAACGGCTCAAACAGGCGCGCGAGGCGCTGACCGCCTTTCGCGTGGCCAACCAGATCGTCGATCTGACCGCCGACCTGCAGGGGCAGATGGGGCTCCTGAACACATTGCAGGCGCAACTGGCCGAGGCGCTGATCGAGATGGACCTGATGGTCAGCACCACCCGCGAGGATGACCCGCGCCTTTTGCAGGCACAGCGCCGGATCGAGGTGATCGAGGCGCGGATCGCGGATGAACGGCGCAAGTTCAGCGCGGGTGGCAGTGCCAGCAACGATTCCGGTGACAATTCGGGCGATAATGCAGGCGATGGCGCAGGCTATGCCACCACCGTGGCCGATTTCGAGCGGCTCAGCGTGGACCGCGAATTTGCCGAACGCGCCTATATCGCGGCGCTGTCAATCTATGACGGGGCCCGGGCCGAGGCGAACCGGCAAAGCCGCTATCTCGCCGCCTATATCCGCCCGACGCTCGCCGAAAAATCCGAATTCCCGCAGCGCGAATTGCTGATCGGGCTGGTGGCGCTGTTCAGCACGCTGATCTGGGCGATCCTCAGCCTGATCTATTACGCACTGCGCGACAGGCCATGATGGCGGGCGGGATGCGATGATCCGGCTCGAGCATGTGAGCAAAGCCTTTCCCACCCCCGCCGGGGCCAAGGTGGTGGCCGATGACATCTGCCTGACCTTTCCCACCGGCGTCTCGGTCGGGCTGCTGGGGCGCAATGGCGCCGGCAAGACCACGCTGATGGAGATGATCGGCGGCACCGTGCGCCCCGACAGCGGGCAGGTGATCGCTACCGGCACCGTGTCATGGCCGGTGGGCTTTGCCGGCAGCTTTCACCGCGACATGACCGGCGCCCAGAACACCCGCTTCATTGCACGGGTCTACGGGGTCGATACCGGCAGCCTGCTGGATTTCGTCGCGGATTTCGCCGAACTGGGGGCACATTTCCACCTGCCGGTGCGCAACTATTCCGCAGGCATGAAGGCGCGGCTCGCCTTTGGCATCTCGCTGGGGATTCCGTTCCAGACCTATCTGGTCGATGAGGTCACCAGCGTCGGCGACGCCGATTTCAAGCGCAAGAGCCGATTGGTGTTTCAGGACCGGATGCAGAGCGCAGGCGCGATCGTGGTCAGCCATTCCTATGACCAGCTGCGCCAGTATTGCCGGGCCGGGGCGGTGCTGGAAAACGGGCGCATCACCTATCACGAGCGGATCGAGGATGCGATCGCCCAGCACAGCGGCAATATGGGCACCGCCGAAGAGGGCTGAGGCGGACTCAGGTTCGGGCCCAAAGGTTCAGCGCAGGCTCAGTACCAGCGCCCGTTGGCCACCAGCTTGAAATCCCAGGTCGCTGCCGAGGCGCCGGTATGGGCCCAGTTCGACTGCGTCTCGGAATCGATCAGCCCCTGCCGGGCCGCTGCGGCGGTCGTGCCGTTGTCGTTGCGGCGCATGGTGCAGCCCGCCACCGGCGGCGCGGCAAAACCCGTGGGATAGGTCCAGGTGTAATAGCTGGTGACATTGACGGTAAAGCCAACCGCAGAGGTGGCAAACCAGCAGATCTGCGTGCCATCCGCCCAGCGGGTATAGTCACCATCCGCCCCCGATCCGCGCTCGGTCTGGCGTTCGGCGATGAAATCGGTGCCGTCATAGGTGATCACCGTCCCGGTGCCGCTGCGGATATACCCCGCCGGCAGCAGCGCGCCGGTGACGGTGCGGATGCTCCGGGCCGCCAGCCCGTCCACCGCCACCGTGGCGGGACCGGTATTGCCCGCCGTGGCGCGAAACCGCAGTTGCAGACCGGTGGGCAGCGATGGCAGCGCACTGCCCGTGGTCAGGCTCAGGGCATTGGCAGTGCCGCCGGTGCTGGCCCATGCGCTGCGCCCCGCCCCGATATGACCCACCCGCAGCAGCCGCCCGGCACCGGTATCGGTGCTGTTCTGCACCACGGCGGCACCTGTGGCGATGCCGGTGGCGCTATTCAGCACCAGCGCATCGGTCCAGACACTGCCATCGGCACTGAGCTTGATCGCGAAATCATCCGTCCCCGCCAGCCCCATCTCGGCCCGGCCCGACCAGCCCGACTGATAGAGCAGGCTGGCGGTATCGCCCGCCGTGGCCTTGTTGATCTTGAGCTGATGGCCCGCCCCCGCATGGCTCAGCAATGTGGCGGATGCCACCACCGCCAGCCGATTGGTGGTATCGGCGACAGTGCCGATCCCGATCCCCGCCAGATTGTTCAGTTGCGGCGGGCTCGACAGATCCACCCAGGCACTGCCGTTCCAGCTTCGCAGCACCTGCCCGGTCTGGTCCCAGCCGCGCCAGCCGATGCGCGGCGCAATGAATTGCCAGCCGCCGCTGACAAAGACCGCAAGCAGCCCGTCATGCCCGCTCCAGACACCGCTGGCCCCCGCCCCCAGCGCATAGACCTCTCCCGGCACCGGCACCACCGGCGGCAGCGTGCTGCCCAGCCCGCGCAGCACCAGTTGCACGATGATGTCGAGCTGCTGCAGCGCCTCATTATGGGTGACATGCTTTTGCGCCTGCGCAGGCTGCATCAGCGGCAGGGACAGAATCGGCGAAACATCGGACATGGGGGCGGCCTTCCTGACAGCGGGACGAAAGCCACTTTGCCGGTCCAGAGCTTAGCATCCCGTGACAGCACCGCGCGCAGTGGTGCGCAATGGAGATTTGGCGGACGCTGCGGTCTACGACATGCCCGGCTCGAGAGATGTGCAAAGAGCGTCGGCAGTCGGTCGGGCGGAGCGCAAACAGTGACACGATGCAGAGCGCAGAAGACGCGATGCGCGTGCCATCCGACATTTGCCACCTGCCAGAAGACGCGCCGCAGAGCGCGGAAGACATCCTGCAAAGGACGTGATGCGGGATGCAGAGGACGCGGGACGGGATGCATTGAGCGCGATGCGCGCCGCATTTGACAGAAGACGTGAAATCGGCCCCGGAGGCCGATTTTATATATTATGTACAAGCCCTTACTGCCCTTCTCCGCTTGCGCGGGGAGATGGCGGGCTTGTACGAAGTTGGCAAGAAATAGGAACGTTAACTTTACATGCCACGCGCCCGACGCCTCACCCGGAGTGAACGCCTCAGCATCGCAAGGGAGCGCGCCGGGGGTATGCCTGTGCAAGAGCTGGCCGCCCGCTATGGTGTCAGCCGGGTGACGATCTACAACGCGGCCAACCATGGCACCGAACGGCAGATGGCCAATGCCAGCCGCTCCCGCGTGATCGGCGTCCGGGTCAGTGACCGCGACCTGCGCGGCTTTGATGCGGCTCTCGCGCGCCGGGGTATCGCACATCGCTCAGACGCCATGCGCCGTATTCTGCTCGCAGCCGACGACCTTCTGAGGCCCGACGAAGCGATGACAGAGGAACTGCGCGCCATGAGCGCGGCGCTCAACCGTGTGGGCAACAACGTCAACCAGGTGGCGCGTCGACTGAACGAGGCCAAGGTCCGGGGCGAACCTCCACCCTATACTGCGGCAAGCCATGCCGGGATCCGGGAACTGGCGGGCCTCGTCTTCGACATGGCAGACCAGATTCAGGAGCTGTTGCGTGCCCGGCGCCGTACGCTCGATCTGGAAGTGACCAAAGCCCTCGCCGGTCTGATGCCGGGTGCCGATCATGGCAAGGATTGACAGCGCGCGCGCAATGCCCGGACGGTGTGTGCCGCACGCTGCATTAACCAGGCCCAACCTCAAAATCGCACCGCTCAAATACCGACGTGATACCGACGCAATGCCGCATGGTCATCTTTCGTTCAAAACCCCTGGATTAACCTGTGAGTCGGCCCCGGGGTCCAGGACCAGACCTCAATCTGAAAGAACCGCCGGATCGCGCGCAGATAGGCCCCCCAGACCCGCATCTGCGGCCCTCGATCGTGGCAAAGCCGCGCCCGGACCGCAGTGGTTCATCCCTGTTGCTGATCGGGCAGATCGGCCAGCAGCGCCCGCAACACCGGCCCCACCAAAAGCGCCAGCGTCTGCGCGCTGCTCGCGGGCAGATCCTGCTGGGCCAGCGGGGCATCTGGCGCGGGCAAAGGTGCTGTGAACAGGGCCTCGCGCCCGAAATAGCGCCGCGCCAGCGCCGCATTGCCGGGGGCATATTCCGCCATCACCGCCGCACGTTCAGCCGCAGGCATATAGAGCGCGCTTTGCGGCCCCCGGCTTGCATGCAAGGCGGCATCCGCCTGCTCGCAGGCCGCCTCGACCCGGCGACGCTGTGGCACCGGCAGCCGGTCCAGCGGCAGGTTGCGCATGAATTCGCACATCAACGGGCTGAAGGCGGGATTGGCATGCGGCGCGGGGGCAAACCCCTCTCTGTCCTGCAGGCCGATCGCATCGCAGAAATCCGCAACCGGCCCCTGCGGCATCTGGCCCGCCTCGAACACCCGGCAGATCACCCGACCCACACCAAACAGCGCCTCGAGCGCGCGCACCGTTTTGTCATAATCGATCCAGAAGAATTCGCGCCGCCGCGCCATGAACTCCGCAAACCGCAGATGCGCCAGCGCCGGGTTCCATTGCCATTTCACATTCTGCTGATACCAGCTTTCCAGCCATAGATCCTGCCGGCGCAGCATGAAAACCACCCGGACATCGAATATCGCGGACAGTCCCGCCAGCGGCGTCAGATCGGCTTTGCTGCAAATATCCTCGTCGCTGATCACCACCGCATGGATCGGCCAGGGTTTGGCATCGGCGCGCGTGGTGATATCTGCCATCGCCGCCGCAAGTGATGTACGACCATCAAAGATGCGGTTGATCAGTTCGAAATGCCGCCCCGCCGCATAGGGGTGGTAATACCCATGCTCCTGCAGCTTGCCGAAATTGGCCTTCATATACTGCTGGATCGAGGTCGTCGCCGTGCGATGCGCCCCGATATGAAGGTAGAGGATGCGTTTCATGGCAATATGCTGAATCGATTTCTGTCAATACCGGGTAAAGATCGCACCAGACATTAAGTGGGAGAATGCAAGATCAGTCGATCCCCATCCGCGCCAGATACCCCTCGATCAGGGCCACATCGCTGGGATTGTTCAACTCCCAGAAGGCGGCACCGGGGGCGGACACCTCAACCGTGGCCACCGGATGGCCGTTCTCCAGAAACCGCAACTGTTCCAGCCCTTCGAGCATCTCCAGCGGACCCGGCGCAAGCCCGGCATAGGCCGCCAGCGCCGCAGGCCGGTAGGCATAGAGCCCGACATGGTGGAACACCGGCACCACGCCATCCACCACGCCCCCCTCCACGACGCTCTGCCCGCCGGTAAAGGGGATCACCTCCTTGGAGAAATAAAGCGCGCGGCCGGCGCGGTCGCTGACCACGGTGGTGGCCCCGACCCGGCCCGCGCGCCTGTCGGCCAGAAAGTTTTCCAGCGCCTCGGCATCGCAGCGCAGCACCGGGGTTGCGACGCCCAGCCCCAGATCGGCGCGCATCGCCGCCACAAGTGCGGTGACAAATCCGGGCGGGGTCAGCGGCGCATCGCCCTGCAGGTTGACCACGATCCCGGCCGTGATCCCCGCGCGCGCCACCGCCTGCGCCACCCGTTCGGTGCCATTGCGGCAGGCGCTGTCGGTCATGATCACATCGGCCCCGATCCGCGCCGCCTCGGCCGCGATCCGGTCATCGTCGGTAGCGACATAAAGCCCGGTGATCCGGCGATCCTGCGCCAGCGCCGCGCGCCCCGCGATAACCGCGCGTTCCAGCAGCGAGCGCGCCACGCCATGCGCGCCACGCAGCATGACCAGCGGCTTGCCCGGATAGCGGGTCGAGGCATGGCGCGCGGGGATGATGATGCAGGCGTCGGTCATGCGATTTGGCCCCCCGATTTCGCCAGCGCATCAAAGGCCCGCAGATTGGCGATCAGCGCCGCCATCTGATCCACCGGGATCATGTTGGGGCCATCGCTGGGGGCATTATCCGGGTCCTCATGCGTCTCGATGAACAGCGCCGACACGCCCACCGCACAGGCGGCCCGCGCCAGCACCGGGGCAAACTCGCGCTGCCCGCCGCTGCTGCCACCCAGTCCCCCCGGCTGCTGCACCGAATGCGTCGCATCAAACACCACCGGCCAGCCGGTCGCGGCCATGATCGGCAACCCGCGAAAATCGGTGATCAGCGTGTTATAACCAAAGGAGGTGCCACGCTCGCAGAGCATGATGCGGGTATTGCCGGTGCTGGCCACCTTGGCCGCGACATTGGCCATGTCCCAGGGCGCCAGAAACTGGCCCTTCTTCACATTGATCGCCAGACCCGTCTCGCCTGCCGCCAGCAGCAGATCGGTCTGACGGCACAGAAACGCCGGGATCTGCAGCACATCCACCACCTGCGCCGCAACCCTGCAATGGTCCGGCTCATGCACATCGGTCAGGACTGGCACGCCGAATTCGTCACGAATCCGGCCCAATATCTCCAGCCCGCGCTCCATGCCCAGCCCGCGTTCGGTGCCGATGGAGGACCGGTTCGCCTTGTCGTAACTGGCCTTGAAGATGAACTGCGTCCCGGTGGGCGCGCAGGCCTCGGCAATCCTTTCCGCCATCATTCGCGCGTGATCCAGAGATTCGAGCTGGCACGGCCCGGTGATCAGCGCGATGGGATGCGCGCCGCCAATGGCAATATCGCCGATCGTCACGATCCTGGGGTCCATGCGGCCTCCTGCGGGCAAAGGGTCAGCGTCCTTGTAGGGCGCACCGCCCAGGTCCACCAGTAGCAGGCATCAAAAGTCGATCCCGCTGCGTTCATAGCGGCGCACCCGGACCGAGAGGCGCAGCGCCAGTTCGGAAAAAGAGCTCCAGTTGCTGCCCAGCAGATGCCGCGCCCGCGCCAGCAGCAGCGCATCGGCCAGCGCATATTGCATCTGGCTGGCAGAGCGGTCCCATGTATCGCGCGCCAGCCAGGTGATCCGCGCGCCATAAAGCCGGTCGAACAGCGCATAAGTCTCGGGGCGATCCGCCGCCAGAAACACCCGCGCCTTGGGGCTGTGCCGCCAGATCGCCTCCAGCGGGGCCACAAACCGCGCCGGCTGGCTCTGCCCGCGCGCATGCTGGATGGCGACATGGCTCTCAGCGCTCCAGTTCGTGGGGGCATCATGCGGGGCCAGCACATCACCCGGCGCCCCTGCCGCGCGGATATGCAGCCCCACGTCACAGGGCGGCATCCCGGCCACCAGCGCCTGCACCGCCGCCACCGGGCGCCACGCCCGCAGCACCGCCGCCTCGCTGGCCCAGTGGCTCGCGTCATGCGCGATGACATAGGCGCTGCGCAGATAGGCATCGCGGCCTTCGGTCAGGATCAGCGGCGCCCCCTTCTGCGCCTCCGGCTCGACCTCCATGTAATCGAGCAGGTCCATGCCGCGCGCGCGGGCCTCACCGGCAAAGCCCTGTTCAATCACCGCAGGGCCGGGCGCGAACAGATCGGCAAAGCGCGCCCCGCAATGCACATCAGGCTCCCAGATCACCACCAGCTTGCGCCCGGTCGCCTGCGCAATCGCCCCGGCAGAGGCAATCGCGCGCAGCCGGTTACCCAGCCCATGTTGCGCATCGACATAGATGCGCCCGGCACCGGGCCGGATCACGACGGGGGCAACAGGCGGTGCGGGACGTGGGAAAAGCGCATCCATCTCGTCCGGGCCGATCACCACGCGCAATACCGGTGTTTGAGCATCATTCAGGCTCTGTTCCAGTGTGATATCAGTGACCTCGCCCAGCGGATGCCGCGCCGGGATCTGTGGCACATGTCCCAGCGCCGCCATCCCCGGCGGCACCCGGCGCGCGCGCAGCACCAGCACCCGGCCCGTCGCATCCGCCGCCGCCTGCAACAGTCTGCACAGCGCCGCCTGGACCTCGGGCCGGGCCTGCAACGCGGGCAGCACCAGATCGGCCACCAGATGGCGCGGCGCCACCACAGTGGCCATATTCGCCCCCGCCAGCATCAGTTCAACATGCAGCGCCGTGATCGCTTCCCATCTGCAAGCGCAGAGCAGCAGGTCGAGCATCCGGGCGCTCAGGTCATGCACCCGCGGCCCCACACGCCAGCCCAGCATCTCATAAGCGGCCAGCGTCTCGGCCCGGCGGCGCTGATGGGGAGGCAGGCTCACACCCGACTGCGCCACCCGCCGCAGGGTCAGCGGCGCATCGCCTTCGCATGTCAGGTACTCCGCCCCGCGCTGTCCGGGGGCCCACTGCGGCATGATGCTGGCCACGAACCGGTTGGCGCGAATCGCAAACATCCACTGCGCGCGCAGGTCGTCCCACCCGGTCTGTCCCGTCTGAACCGGTAGGGTCCGCGCCACATCATCATGCGCCAGATGATGCAGCGACCCCGGTGCCACATCGCAGCGAACCAGACCCGCCGCGACCAGCCGTTCATAGAGGTCATCATCATCCCAGCCATAGCTGGTGAGATATTCATTGAACCCGTTCACCCGCATCAGATCGGCGTGGTGAATGTAGAAACACCCGTTGACAAACGCCTGCCCCGGCATGGCCAGCCGCCAGTTACCGGCGCAGAATTGACCCTTTTGCAGCAGGTTAGACTCTAAAAAACCCGGCTCCAACTGAATATCGGCATCCACCTTGAGGATGCGGTCATACCGCGCCAGACGAAAGCCAAGGTTGAAAGCCCGCGTCAGCACCCAGCGCGGTTCATCCGCGACGCGCACTACCCTGATGCGCGGATCGGTCAGGCCCGCGGCCACCAGATCAGACACCACCGGGCGCTCTGATGTCCAGTCCACGACCACCACCTCATTTATCCCCGGCAGCGCCAGCCATGTGGGCAGCGCAAGGCACAGGTTCACGCTCCGGTCCCTGCAACAGGTGACCAGCGTCACACCGGATAACAGCGCCTCCGCCGTCATCCCGGCTTGGCCAGCAACACACCGGTCTGCCAGCCATAGGCCCCCGGCCGCACGATCCGCACATCCATCCAGCGCCCGATCCGCTGGACCCACGGGTCGCGCCGATAGACCACCCGCTGCAACCATGGCGTCGTGCGGGTGACAAAGACGGTCCAGTCGCGCGACAGCATCCCCGTTTCGGCATCCAGCGCCGCGACATGGGCGTTCGAGGGATGATCGGGGGCGATCCGCGCCACCTCGGCCAGCGTGTCCTCGTCCGAGATCGTCAGATAAAGCCGGCCACCCGGGCGCAGGATCCGGCGCATCTCCAACAGCCATGCATCATCCAGCGCCCCGATATGGGTCCAGACCGACCCGGCAAAGATCAGGCCAAAACTGTTATCCTCGAATGGCAGATGCGGCGCGGTGCTGTTGGTCAAAAAATGAAACGGCGGCGACAGATGCGCCTGCGCCCAATGGATCGCAGCGCCGTGCAGATCGACACCCCATACCTCGCCCGCCGTGGCCCAATCCTGCAGATGCCGGGTCATGCGGCCCGCCGAACAGCCAAAATCCATCACGCGCCCGCCCGCCGGGTCAAACCCGTCCTCTGCCAGCAGAGCGCGCATCGCGCGCACATCGGCCAGCCCGGATTTCAGGTACAGCGCATCATCGTACTTCCCGTCTTTTACGCCGTAATAGTGTCGCAATCCCTCTGGTGGCACCCGCTCTGCCAGAGGCTTGGCCGCCTCCGCCTGCGACATCGCGAACAGCGCATAACCCGCATCACTGCGCGGTTCGGGATAGTAGAGCCCCGCCAGATTGGTGACATTCATCAACTGCGCCTCGAGGTCACGCAGTTCCGGCGTGCCAATCCGGGCGGCATAGCGGGCATGGGCGGCCTTTTCGCGATCTGGCTCGGTCATCCCTCTCCCCTCAGGCCCAGCGATGATGGGCACGAAACCGGCCCGCCTCGGCCACAAAGGCCAGATCGACATATCCCAGCGCCATATCAAAGGGCCGGGTCTGATAGCTCAGAATGTCATAAACCGCAAAACCATGGTCGCGCATCCAGGCCACGACAGTGCCGAAATCGGCCAGCGCAGGATCGCCCGCCGGATGGAACATATTGACCTCCATCACCACCAGATCGATGCGGGGCAACAGCGCCGTAGCCCCCTGCATCACCATGAGATCATAGCCCTGACAATCGGTCTTGAGCAGGATCGGTCCCGCCAGATCACGCCCCGTCAGCAGGGTATCGAGCGTGCTGACCGGCACCTGCCGCACCCCGGCCCCGCTCCCCGGATTGGCCAGCGTCGCACCCTGCCATGCGCCTTCGGGCACTTTCATCGGCAGGCTGCCCACCCGGTCCGACAGGGCCAGCATATGATACTCGCCCCGCCTTGTGCGCAGCAGCGCCTGCATCCGGGGCTCAAGTTCGGCCACAGGTTCGATCAGGATATGAAAGGCATCCGCAAACCCGTCCTGCAACTCCGGCGTGCCATGACAGACCCCCACATCGATCACCGTGCCAGGGTCAAAGCCCTGCGCCTTCACAAATGCCACGAATTCGGCAAACTCCCGGATCGGACGACGCGGCATCAGAGGGCCCCCAAGGCACGGATATCGGTATGCACCGGGATTCCCAACCGGTCAAATGCCGTGGTCAGCGTCGCCGCCGCCCCCGCGCGCCAGCGGTCAAACGCCGCGCCGTCAAAGGTGATGCGCGCCACCAGTTCCTTGGGCCGCGCTGCCGCCATCACATCCGCAGCCTGCAGTTGCGGCAGATGCATGCAGTCTGCCAGTTCTGCTGTGCGGCTGTCATGCGCGACAATCACCCCCGGCACCCCGGCAGCCAGTGCCGCCAGATTGCCATGCACACGGCTGCCCAGCACCAGATCACAGCCCGCCAGTTGCCCAATCCACTCCGGCGCGCTCAGCGGGAACCGGGCGCCGCGGCACAGAAACGCCCAGACCTCGACCGGGTCCATCTGCGGCGCGAGGATCGCGGCAATCGCCTTGCGCGCCCCCGGCTCCAGCAGATGCCAGTTTCCGCGCGCCGCCCGCAATACCGAGACACCGCCCGATTGCTGCATGTAAAGCCCCTGCGCCGCCTTGGTCCAGCCAAAGAGCTTGCGCTCCAGATCGCGCCGCACCGGATGCGCGCTGATCTCGAACGGGGCCGCAGCCGTCATGGCCAGACGCAACCGGCCCGGCACATCGGGGAGTGCTGCAATCCGCGCCTGCAGCTTTTGCCCAAGCAGCGGATCGGGGTTCAGAAACACCGAAGGACAGCCCAGCACATGCACATCGCGCAGGCCCATCGCGTCACAGACCCGCGCCGAGAAATCGCCTCGAACAGAGACAAACTCTGCCCGATCGCGCAGAATGTCCACCATCCGGCGAACATGCGGATCAGCCTTCAGCGCGGTAATCGTGACACTCTCGCCACCGCTCGGGGCCTGCGCACCCAGCCCCAGAATGACCAGCGGCAACTCCGCGCCCTCCAGATAATCATTCAACCCGGTCCAATCCGCACCAAGGCGCAGATGATTGGCCGCCGGAAACACCAGCGCACGGGCCGATTGCAGCGATTCAGTCTCTGTATAAGGGGTTTCCGACAGGCCGACATGGGTCTGGGTTGCGGCAATGATCCGACTGGCGGCATATTGAAACATCAGATTGCCGGCATTCTGGCCAAGCACCTGCAACAGCGCGGGATCGTCAAAGCGCGCAGGGTCGCGGACAAAACCGGGCGGGCCCAGCATGACGACAGGCGCAGGAGTAGCTTCGGGCACGCGGGGCAACCTTTGACAGGCGATGGTCAAGGTATCCGCGCTTTGACCCCGGCGTTCAACTCTCCACTTTAGCTACTTCTCGTTCTTTGGACAGCTTTCTGACGAAAATATCTGCGGATTTCCGGAACCACATATGTCTGGTACGTGTCATATCGAAGCTCAGTGTCCGATTAGGCTCACTCGTCAACTTCGATCAGCTCAGCCTCGAGCGTAGTGCGAACGAAGCGAAGCTTTTTTAGAAGAGACTGCATTCCTGCAACGTCAAGGCGCTCGGTATTATGGGAATTATAGTCTTCGGCCGCGCTGATCTTGACCTCACCTCGTTCGAAGAACTTACCATAGTTCAAGTCACGCAGATCGGGCGGGACGCGGTAGTAGTTGCCCAGATCCTCGGCCGCAGTCATTTCCTCACGGCTAAGCAGGACCTCAAAAAGTTTCTCGCCATGGCGTGTCCCAATAACATCGACCGGATGGCCTGGCACGCCCAGAAACTCCGTTAAAGCGCGGCATAGAGTTTCGATGGTTGCTGCGGGGGCCTTCTGGACAAAAATGTCTCCTGAGTTTCCGTGCTCGAACGCATAGAGCACCAGATCAAGTGCATCGTCGAGCGTCATCATGAAACGGGTCATCGATGCATCGGTGACGGTGATAGGCTTTCCGGATTGGATCTGCTTGGTGAAGAGCGGGATCACCGACCCACGCGAAGCCATCACATTACCATAGCGAGTCGTGCAGATGACTGTGCCATTGCTTGAGCGGGACTTGGCAACGATGACCTTTTCCATCATCGCCTTGCTGATACCCATCGCGTTGATCGGATATACCGCCTTGTCAGTGCTGAGACAAACAACCCGAGCGACCCCGCAGGCAATAGCCGCCTCGAGCACATTCTCGGTTCCCAGAACATTCGTCTTGACCGCCTCCATCGGGTAGAACTCGCATGATGGTACCTGCTTCAGTGCTGCGGCGTGATATACAAAATCGACCCCGCGCATGCCGTTTAGAACCGACTGGTAGTCACGGACATCGCCAATATGAAACTTCAGTTTGGGGTGCAAATACTTCTTACGCATATCATCCTGCTTCTTCTCGTCGCGACTGAAGATACGGATCTCACGCAGATCCGAGTCAAGGAACCGCCGCAGGACAGCGTTGCCAAAGGAACCTGTACCGCCGGTGATGAGCAGGGTCTTGTTGGTGAGCATTACAGGTCCAATCACTCTTTGGTTGTAGTTGACAGGTCCTCGGTAAGGATAGCCAAATATTTCTCTGCCCGTTCAGCGGGGCTCGAGAAGTTCATCGCGTGATTGCGCGCGGCGCGCAATGCTTCCCCGTCCGATCGGTGCCCGGAAAGCACCTCAGCGATCCGAGCCGCGATACTCTCGGCATCCAGAGGATCGAAATAATACGCATGCTCACCGCAGATATCGCGATTGAACGGACGATCCGACGCGAAAAGAGGCCGCTCCATGGCCATAGCTTCGAGTGGTGCTACCGAAAAGCACTCTAGCAGCGAAGGGAACACCACCGCATCAATTTGCCGGTAAAAAGACGGGCACTGCGCCACAGTCAGTGGGCCAACATTGATGCAGACCGCGCGGAACTCGGGAGAACACGCACGCCATTCGGCATCTGTAAAGGTAACATGGAACCGAGCCACGATACCATGGGACTGCGCAAGCACCGCAGCAACTTTGGAGAATATCGCAGTATTCTTGTGCCTGTAGTTGCGCCCTAGAAAGCCCAGCCGGAGGTCGCACGCAACCTGCGGAACCGTTACATCTTGCCAGAGCCCCTCGTCATGATAGATTGATGAAAGACAATTGCGTACGACCCGAATACGTTCGGGGGGAATGCCTAGTTCATGGATCAACCCATCACGAACATGATCCAACTCAACGATCAACACATCCGCACGTCTGAAAAAATAGCCTTGAATCCAGTATTTCAACCTGGTTTTCCAAAGCTCAAGCAACGACATCCCAGCATAGCATTCGTTTCGAGGGTAGATAATCCAAGCCTGACCAAAACCAACGATGTTTCGGCTTGATCTTCTAAAATTGTAGAAGGGCCCAAATATCGTGAATACTGTCTCTGCATGCCTACTTATAATTTTGTCATTTACTCCGCAACCCCGGATTCCAAAGGAGTCTATTACCTTAAATTTATCAGATCTACTGGCTAGAACACTAGGTGCAAGATTTCTGGCAACCTCGGATGAAACAAAAATCCTAGAGATTTCTGTCTCCAGCCCCTCATTCACAAGCTCTGTCAAAAATGATGACGCAACCTGGACCACTCCGCCGGCATGGAGATTAGCAGCATTGATCGTTATTCTAGGCACGTTGAATCCTCCATATCCTTGCGACATCAACATTTCTTTTCGATCAGCAATATAACTGCTAGCTAGCAAAAGTCTATGAAAATGACGACATTAAATCGCCAGACGTTGCAGAATGAATACCTAAGCGGCAAAGCCGCTACCTTCAGCAAAAATCAACTTGACAAAGCCCATGCTCTTAAAGGTAAAATAAGCCATAAGAGCAAGCGCAGCAGGGTGGGATGTCCTACGGTCCCTAATGCATACGTAGATGAAAATGGAAACTGCAATCATATTGACTCGATCTGCGCCAATCGCAACCGCTGCCAAAGCACAAACCAATAACATAATTGTGATCTCTGCCTTCTTAGGTAAGCAAATCAATGACACAATTAAAAGAATGAGAATATTAAACAAGCTAAAAAGCTCACCGCTCCCAACGTAGGCGTTAATCTTGGCCAATATACTCGCTTGAAACCATAAAGCAAAAACCACCCCAATCGCGCAAATGATTGGACCTAGGAGCGCAATAGTGAAAAAATTCCTCCTTCGGAATATACTACGAATTCTAATCCTGCTGATGTAACCACTCGCCCACGCACCAAATGTAATCATTGATTGAAAATGGGATAGCAACGCTACAATAGTCCATATCAAACTTCGCCATGGTGAGTTGCTTGCCACAGCAAAAGCCGATGCTATATAGGCGAATTTCAGTCGCTCTGCTGCAGTAAGCAGAACAATGAAATAAAAGTTCGTCAATAACAAGATGACAAAAATAATATTTGAACGACGAAGCATCGTGAGGCGGATCAGTGCATATGCAAGTATCGTGTTCCAAATAGCGACATAAACATCCTTTTCAATATCTAGATTAGCCCCTAACCACATAATGGCGCCATACAGTGGTTCCGCTGATCCGGTATTCACTAATTGGAGTCTCGGAATTTCATATAGTGGTGCTTGGGCCAATGCTTTGTAAAAAAGACGATACGAAATTTGATCTCCATTGACGTATGGTATTGTTAAGGTCAACGACGCCCAGAAAACTAAAGGTGCAGCTAGGAGATAGATACAACCCATACTCAGAGACGACTGTCGAATAGTAATGCTCACGGATACCCTATCGAAACTGATGATGCCGATGTGGCAAGTTGTTCGAAGCCATAATCAACTGAACCGGCACCGTGTTCAAGAACATTTGCTGAAAACCGGGATGTCGTGGCCCCCCGTGTCCGCGCAGGGCAATCGCTTTTGGAAATCTGAGAATCAAAAAGGTGAACATAAGAAGAACTTTTCGGCTCTCTCGTTGCGTTCGTATTCAGGTTTTGATGATTTTCGATCCCGATGCGACGCTACAAA
>Ga0105054_10001001_pt1 | contig 46472 bp, 31 predicted proteins | sample BON02_FD_78091 | JGI IMG/M metagenome (GOLD analysis project Ga0105054, IMG submission 78091) | Freshwater microbial communities from Lake Bonney liftoff mats and glacier meltwater in Antarctica - BON-02 (megahit assembly) | ecosystem: Environmental > Aquatic > Freshwater > Ice > Glacier...
ACTCATAACTCATAACTCATAACTCATCGCTCATCACTCATAACTCATAACTCAAAAAATGAGCAATATAACCATCGGAATATCTTGCGGCGACATCAATGGCATTGGCCTGGAGGTTGTTCTCAAAGCTTTGGCCATAAAAAAGGCCGGACAAAAATTTAAAATTGTGATTTATGGCAGCACCAAAGTTGTAGCTTATCATAAAAATATCATCACGGAAGAGAATATCCAGTTTAATACCATCAATACACCTGCAGAAGCCAAGACTGGGCTGATTAATGTCATCAACTGCTGGCCCGACAATGTCAATATTACGCTTGGAAAGTCCAACGAAATTGGCGGGAAATGCGCCATGGATGCCCTTGCTGCTGCGGTGAAAGACCTTAAAAGTGGCGACATTGATGCTTTGGTAACGGCGCCCGTGAATAAAAAAGCGATGCAATTGGGTGGTTTTAAACACATTGGGCACACGGAATACCTCAGCGAGGAATTCAAGGCAAAAGAAACCTTGATGCTCCTGGTATCTGATTCGCTTCGCGTAGGTGTCGTGACCAATCACCTGCCGCTGCGTGAAGTTGCAGCAGCCGTAACGAAAGAAAAGGTTCTCCAGAAAATACTCATTATGGCCGAAACCCTCAAAATCGACTTCAACATCGACCGGCCAACCATCGCCGTGCTGGGACTAAACCCACATGCGGGCGACGACGGCGCGATCGGCCATGAAGAAGAAAAAATCATCCTCCCAGCCATCGAAGAAGCAAAAGCCAAGGGTGTGCTGGCTTTCGGCCCCTACCCTGCCGACGGTTTTTTTGGCTCAGGCCAACACCATAAGTTTGATGGCATCATGGCCATGTACCACGATCAAGGCTTGGTGCCTTTCAAAGCACTTTCTTTTGGCGCTGGCGTGAACTACACCGCTGGCTTGCGGGCCGTGCGCACCTCTCCCGACCATGGCACAGCTTATGATATTGCAGGCAAAGGAGAAGCCGATGAAATGTCGTTCATCAAAGCCTTGTACCTTGCCGCTGACATTGTGCACAACCGCACTGAATACATTGACATGCACGCCAATTCCCTCGAACGCCGCAAACAAAAATCACTCGTTAGCGAAACTGGCGATGACGAAGTAGTAGAAGCCGTTATCCCTGAAGATTAAAGAAATATGAATATTCTAGGAATTGATGTAGGTGCCTCTGGAATGAAAGGAGCACTGGTAAGTTTAGAGAAAGGCCAACTTTCAGGTGAACGGTACCGGGTGTCTACACCACAGCCGTCTACACCGGAAACGATGGCCGCCGCCTTTGCAGAGATTGTGCGGTTTTTCGACTATAAAGGGCCCGTCGGCTGCGGTTTCCCCTCCATTGTAAAAAATGGCGTGGCATTGTCAGCTGCGAATATTGACGACAGTTGGAAAGGTACAGACATCCAAAAAGTGTTCGGAGATGCCTGTGGGTGTCCGGTTTTCGCGACCAATGATGCCGATGCAGCGGGTGTGGCGGAAATGCGCTTTGGCAAGGGCCGAGAGGAACAAGGACTTGTTTTGCTTATTACAATTGGCACCGGCTTGGGGTCTGCGCTTTTTTACAAAGGAGTTTTGATTCCAAACACAGAACTTGGACATGTTTTGTGGAAAAAAGGCAGACCAGCTGAACAATGGTGCTCCTCTGGTGCCCGCGAGCAGTTGAAAATTAGCCGAAAAAAATGGGCCAACCGGTTCAACGAATATCTCCTGCACCTGGAATTGCTTTTTTCACCCGATCTGATTATTCTGGGCGGCGGAGAGAGCAAGTTATTTGATCAATTCAAAGACCAATTACATACCAAAGCATCGGTAGTACCCGCCAAGCTGCTCAACAATGCAGGCATCATTGGCGCGGCTGCCTACGCTTTTGAAAACCAATAATACATCCAAACTATGGCATGGGTCGCTCTCGAAGGAATGCGTTTTCACGCTTATCACGGTGTGTATGAAGCCGAACAAATTCTTGGCACTGAATACATTGTGGATGTTTACGTGAGTACCGGAATTGCAGCCGCCGCCGCAAAAGACAGTCTGGAAGAGACCAATGTCAATTACGAAACAGTCTTTCAAATTTGTCTGGTGGAAATGGCCACGCCCAGGAAATTGATCGAAACAGTAGTCTCCGGTATTATTGGAAAAATGAAGCGCCAATTCCCAAACATGAAAGCCGTAAAAGTGCGGGTAAAGAAGCAAAATCCGGCGATTTTTGGGAAAATGAAAACCGAAGAAAAATTTCAAACCGTTGCAGGACAGGCAGCCTCCGCATGGGTAGAAGATGAGCAAGATTTGGTTGCCAAATGCCCACGCTGTAAGAAAGATTTCCTGTGCTACAAAGACGAAACGTGTTGGTGCAAAGCCTTGAACAATGTGCATCCAGCCACCATAGAAACCTTGACCCGCCAATATGGTACGAGCTGCCTTTGTGGTGTTTGTTTGAAATTATATGCTGGATAACAGACAACAACTGTCCTTTAGATTGTATCTGTGAAAACACTTGCCCCATTTTGCACTAGATGTTTACCTTTATTTTTTGGTACCGTATCTTTCGTGCCATTACAAACTTATTTGCCTGTAAAATCATGATTAGAAAACCTACACATTCATTTGCATTCCCGCTGCTCCTACTCCTTGTTTCCCTCTCACAAAGCATTCAGGCTCAAATACTGAATGACGATTGTACGACAGCAATACCGATTGCCAACCCCAGCCAGTATTGTTCCGAGCCAGACGCTGAAACGAATGTAGGAGCACTACCGAGTAGCACACCGACTCCAGCTTGCTTCAATGCCGCACAAAACGATGTCTGGTATAGCTTCGAAGCAACGGCTGCCAACATGGATATCTTCGTATCTGCCTCCATTTTCTCCTCCATGACGGGACCGACCATCGCTATTTACGGTGGCAACTGCTCCAATGGCTTGGTGGAACTTGGATGTGCCGCCAATGTACAAGGCGGTGATGCCCAACAGTTAAGTGCCTTAAACCTTGTTGTTGGCCAGACCTATTATGTCCGCGTTGATGCCCTGTTTGCTGGCGCTTTTCAATTCTGCATTTTTAATACAAGCCCCGATGATGCCATTACGGGCGACTGCCCCACCGCTATTTTTGTTTGCGACAAATCTCAGCGAGAGATTCAATTTGTTGCTGGTCCGGGCGCTGATCCGTTCGAGTGGGACGGAGCCACCTGTTTGATCGGCTTTGCGGGGGAATCTAATTCGTCCTGGTTCACTTTCACGGCTGCCACCAGTGGCACCCTGGAGTTTACCCTCAATCCCGTTAACCCGAATGATGACCTTGATTTTGTCGTGTATCACCTGCCCAATGGCCCGGATGATTGCAGTGGAAAAATCCTCGAACGCTGCATGGCAGCTGGCGACTTTTCTCTACCAAGTCCTTGCATGGGCCCAACAGGTTTGAACGCTACTTCCACAGATGTCAGCGAAGATCCTGGCTGCTTTAACGGTAACGACAACTTTTTGAGGTATATGGATCTTGTCGCCGGTGAAACCTATACAGTTTCCATAAACAACTTCACCTCCAGCGGCAGCGGGTTCACCATTGATTGGGGCGGCACCGTTGAATTTGAAGGGCCGAAAGCTGACTTCATAACCGATGATGCAGACAATATTATTTGCCTGGGCGAAGAAATCACCTTTACAGATATGAGTACCACAACCAACGGCATTATTGATGCCTGGAATTGGAATTTTGGTGCCAATGCAAGCCCTTTTAACGACACCACCATGGGGCCACATACCGTCCAGTACCTGAACAAAGGGTCAAAAACGATTGAGCTCAGCATCCATTCCGACCTGGGTTGTACCGTCAAAAAAAGCATCGAAATCCAGGTAGATTCCTGTTGCGCCATCATGGCATCGGTTAATTTGCAGCCCGATTGCTTGCCCGACACCAGTTGCCAGCAAGCCGTAGCCGTAGTGACCAATGCCATTGCACCCATCCAATACAACTGGAGCACTGGCCAAACAGATTCAATAGCGACCATGCTGCAGGGCGGGGATTACAGCTTAATCGTAAAAGATGCATTCGGATGTGCCGATACGGTGCAATTTACCGTAGAGCAATTGCGCATATTTGAAATCCCCAACGCCTTCACGCCCAACGGCGACCAGGCAAACGACATATTCGGACCTGTATCCAAAGCCTCTGATATTCAGGTATTAGATATCGAAATTTGGAACCGATGGGGTATTAAGGTGTACAACGGCACCAGTGGCTGGGATGGCAAAATAGATGGCACGCCCGCACCTTCTGATGTGTATGTGTATCGGATAAAAATAAAGATGCCCGATGGAAAGGAGGAAGTGCGGACAAATGAGGTAACGCTGCTGCGCTAGCGCAGCAGGTTTCATGGTTTCAGAGTTTCATGGTTTCATGGTTTACGCGATCTGTTGTCAAATTTGAAATACAGTTTCAAAGCAACCAAATATCGCGTAAACCTTGAAACCCTTTAACCTTGAAACCATGAAACCCCTTTAGAAAGCACGCTCTCTCCGTCCAGGCTCAAGCTTTGTAGCGCAACCGGGCCAATGTCATTCACTTTCCCCAAGGCTAGCGGGACTTCAATTTTCACATAATTATCAGTAAAGCCTGTTAACAGGGCAGGATCGCGGTGCTGTTCAAAAAGGACGGGGCGGGTAGTGCCCAGGTGTTCTTGGTAAAAAGCCCGGCGTTTCATTTCCGAAAGACCACGAAAAGCCTGGTTCCGGCGGCGGCGCTCCTCTATCGGCACTTTGCCTGCCATTTCAGCTGCTGGCGTATTGGCACGCTCGGAGTAGGTGAAAACGTGGAGATAGGAGATGTCCAGGTTTTGGACAAACTCGTACGACTCCAAAAAATCGGCTTCTGTTTCTCCCGGAAATCCGACGATGACATCACAGCCAATACAAGCGTGTGGCATGAGCCGTTTGATGCTCGTGACACGTTCGGCGTACAATTCACGGCGGTATCGGCGGCGCATTTCCGCCAGCTGCTTGTTGTTCCCCGATTGCAAGGGAATGTGGAAGTGCGGCATAAAGCGTTGGCTATTTGCCACAAATTCTATTATTTCATCGGTCAATAAGTTCGGCTCGATGCTGCTGATGCGGAAACGGGAAACGGTTTCAACCTGGTCGAGTTCTTTCACTAAATCGGCAAAAAGTGCTTCTTTTCTGGGCCTGGCACCTTCTATTACCTCGGTGCCATTGCCAAAGTCTCCAATATTTACCCCAGTCAGGACAATTTCGCGGGTGCCCATTTCCGCAATTTTCCGGGCATTGGCCACAGCGCTTTCTACAGTATCAGAACGGCTTGCGCCGCGCGCCTGCGGGATGGTACAGAAGGTACATTTGTAATCACAGCCGTCCTGCACTTTTAAAAAGGAGCGCGTGCGGTCGCCAAAAGAAAAGGAAGACGAGAAAGTATTTACGTCGCGCACGTCCCCGGCCCGCACCATGCCCTTGCCTTGGGCTTTGGAAAGCTCGTCTACATAATCGATGATACGGAATTTCTCCCCCGCGCCCAATACCAGGTCTACCCCGGGAATATCGGCAATTTCCTGTGGCTTTAGTTGGGCATAGCAGCCAGTGACCACCATAAAAGCACCCGGTTGGCGGCGCATGACCTGGCGCACGATCTTGCGGCACTCGCGGTCGGCCTGTTCCGTCACGGAGCAAGTGTTCAGCACGTATATATCGGCTTCCTCTTCAAACTTCACGGGCAGGTAGCCGCTGCTTTCAAAGAGCCGCGCGAGTGCGGAGGTCTCCGAATAGTTCAGTTTACAACCCAGGGTATGAAAAGCTACGGTGCGTGGTGTGGCCATAATTGTTAAAAAAGAGTGCAAAATTAATAGAAAAAAATAAGGAGACCGCTATTCAATCAGAACAAGGCCATAAAACTTAGTTTAAATAAATAGAAATATTCAATACTTGGTTTTCAATGTAAATCCGTGTCTCCTTGCCCTAACATTTGCAATGCTTACTCAAAATGCGGCTTGGTTCAACCCCAAAAAAGGGGTATTCAATCATTGATCGTGTCTTTAATGGCGTAAAGCGTTTACCTTGAATGAAATTATTACGAAAAATTTATGACACTTAAACCTATTTTCTATGAAACAGTTGATCCTGATCATGCTACTCGGCTTGCTTGCTTCCTGTAACAAGTCCGACAATTTTCTGGTACACGAACTCCCAAATTTGGGTGATTATGAATTGAAAGCAGCCATTTATGTTGACATTTTTAATGCTGACTTTCAGAACAGCCTACCCAATTATTTGGTGACCATGGGCCTGAGCCAGCACGTCATTGACAGAAATAAGGCCAATTTGGGGCGAATTGTATTTTATGATGAAAGCTTATCACTGGACGGAAAAATATCCTGTGCATCCTGCCACAAACAAAACAGGGCTTTTGCCGATGATGTGGCTTTTAGCAAAGGCGTAACGGGACATCTTACTGCCAGAAATTCCATGTCATTGGGCAATGTTGCGAGTTTCGCGGCGCACTATGCCTCCATCAACGGTGTAAAACCCGACTTGCTTTGGGATGGCAGGGCAGCTGATATTGTTAACCAGGCACCGATGGCTTTCACCAACCCACACGAGATGGGACTGACCATGGCGGAGGTGATCGAAAAGGCAAAAGCCCGGGAATATTACCCCTATTTTATGCTACAGGCTTATGGCGATCCTGCGGTGACAGAATCGCGCCTTTTGGAAGGCTTGCAGGAATTCGTTCATGCTATGGGCAGCGCAAGTTCAAAATTAGACAAAGCTTTGGACAAGGTCAATGGTGATTTGTTTGGTACATCCAGTATAAGTATTCCGATAACCGCCCAGCGCGACTCTATTATAAGCTCTTATCTTGGCGTGATTACCATAACGGATACTGTTGGTACCGATACCATCATAAAGTCATTGTTGGATTTTTCTGAATCCGAGCTGCGGGGGCGGTCACTTTTTTCTCAAAATTGCACGAAATGCCACTCGCCAATTCGTTCCCTTCAGAGTGAGTTCTTGGCATGTAATGGATTGGACATGAATTATGTCGATCAAGGGCTTGGGGATATTTCTAGCCGACAGGGGGACAAAGGCGTTTTCAAGTCTCCTTCCTTGCGCAATATTGCTTTCACAGCGCCCTACATGCACGATGGGCGATTTAAAACGCTCCATGAAGTGCTTGATTTCTACAGTACCGGGATTCAGTCGCATCCAAATTTACACCCTTTGCTGCGCGATTCAAATGGTCAAGCCCTGAAGATGAACTTCAGTGCCCAGGATAAGCTGGACCTGCTCGCTTTCCTCAAAACAATGAACTCTTATGATGTACTAACCGACAGCAGGTTCTCCAATCCATTTCATTGATTCCAAAGATGAAAACAACATATCTTATTATAGTAGCAATATGCTGCGCCTTTGCTTTCAAAGCATCGGCGCAGCGTTTTGCGCCTTTTGCCGCAAAGGTTGACCTGTCTATGGCGTTGCGCCATGGGCTCGGCGGCAGCCTGGAATGGCAGTATTCGCCCCGCGCTGCCATTGTGGTACAGGGAAGTTGGGAAGAGCACAATAAGGCAAGCAATTTGGGTCTATTTAATGGCGATCTGGTGGCCAATTTTGCAGAACTAAAAACGGATACCTTTCTTGGCGTTAATTTAAACCTGCTATCTGGCACATCGACTGTTTATGTCGGAGAAGGCCGTCCTTTGCCCATATTGCCAGAGTATATCCCGCTATCCTCGCTTAACCTCCGCTTGGGCCATCGCTTCATTTTTGGTAAAAAACGCTCGAAGTGGCAGCTGTCGCTCCAACCCTCCTTTTCGCTTGTTCAGCACCGTTTTTTTGAAGTCAAACAAATTTATGAACTACAGGGCACTGCTGGCCAGGCAACCATTCACGGCAGCTTTCCTTCGCATTGGAAAGAATTAAAACTGTATCGCGCATTGTATGAACGACAAACCATGCGTTCGAGGACACAGTGGCTACCCGGAATTACATATGATATTGGTATCAGCCGCCGTTTCGGTCAGCGGTGGACGCTGGAGGCAAGGGTGAGTGGATTGTACAACCTTGAAACGCCTTACCTGTCGCCTAAGCCGCCTGGCCCTGCGCGTTCGGCACACGTGCGCGGGAATTTATTCGTAGGGTACAGTATCGGTAAAATTCGCTGACGATTAGAACGCTAGCCCAAGATTCCAGGCAATGTATTCTGCGGTAAAAGCGTGCGTCTTCAAGGTGGCCCCTAGAAATGGACGCACCGGCGTTGGAATACTTTCAGGCAAATACCAGCGGATAGAAAGTTTGCTGTAGAGCGGCTTGGGTACAAAAGCGTTGTATTTTCCACCGAAATAACGGCCAAGTTGCAATTGAATACCCAGATCGCCAAACAAGAACTCCTCCCCCAGAAACAGCGCCAGCCGGGTGGCTCCTTGCCGGGCAGCAGCTTCGTCATCAAAACGGGTGCTGTGCAGGCCCCAGGCATAAATGGCCTTATTCTGTTCATAATCAAGGCCAAAGGATGCTCGATGCAGCTTGTTGAAGCGATACAAAACCGCAGCGGAGCCCGACCAAACCGGGTATTTTGGTCCGTCGAAAGTGGCGATTTGTATGGCGGAAAAACCACCTTGCAGCAGCCCGCCCAGTCGCCTTCCACCCAATTTTCGGCTCGTACCCGCTGCCTTGAAATCGGCTTTCCGAAGCGGCTTTGGCGACCAGGTAGCGCCAACCCAGCCTGATAACACATTGATACCGTAATTGGGCAAAGACATTCCGCCATTTGAAAAATGGGTAAAACTGCCACCCAGCAACAGCCGTGTATGAGCACTGAGCCGAGCCTCCGCAGCCAGCCGAAACTGGGTCATATTGTTCCAGTGCGATCCAATGGCGTTTTGACCGGGATTGTTCCACCAATCATAAGGCTTGGTGACCCAGGCGAGACCCGTACCGATGCGGAAATGAGCGCTGAACCAAGCTGCCCGCAGGATGGGCACATTCAGCCAGGGCAGCAAGCCAAAGGCTCGCTCATGCGCGTTTTCTCCAAGCTGAAAGCAGGCGAATACCCCTCCCAGGGACGGGTATCGTTGCCAGACCTGCCAATCGCGACGGCCCAGGGTTTGAAAACGGATGCCTAGTTCTTGTCCGCTGATGCCTTCGCCCGTTTTGGTAGTAAGTTTGGGTGTGTGCCGCCATACAACACCTTGGTAGACAGCGGATTCCAGTGAAATTTTTTGAGCTGAAAGTGAATGCAAACAGACTATCAAACTGACATGGCAGATCAACAAACTGCGCAGCAGAATCATCCGATTAAATAAGCGACAAATAAGCGACTCACTTTTGATTTGCTCCATTATTAGCTGACTTTCCCCTTTTGGAGGCTGCAATTTCATCAATTTTTTCAAGCAGCCATTTTTTGGGCATATTAGAAGATGATTCAGTAACCAAATTTTTAAATTTGCTAATGGCATTGGAATCAAAAGTATTTAAATAAGTCAGCTTTTTTACAAAGTTGAGGAAGTTGTTATACTCGCGTTTTTGATTTTTTGATATCAACTTATTTCGACGAATATAAATTCGAAAACTATCCATAAGCGACTCCAATGCCAGGCTTTCGTTGGTTTCATAATAAGTCCTCAACAAAATCAATTTTGAGCCAAGCGCATACACGATGTCATTGTATTCTACATTTTGCAACAAATCAATGACTTCTGCATGTTTTTTCTGCCGGAAGTAAATATTCGCTAAGCTGTACCTTTTGGCATTCTCCCGTATAGGGGCAGGCAGATATGCTGCATATTCATTGATAAAATTCTCGGCCCAAGCAAACTCTCCCACCCACATGCTGATGGTTACCATATTTTTGAACACCCCTTCTGTCAGGTGATTGTTTTCAACTAATATTTCTAGCAGGACAGTTTTTTTTAAGACACGAAAAAAAATAGGGTAATAATCAGTCTGACCTTGGTTGACTTTTAAGGCGCAATAATTTTGGGCAATTTGATAACATTCACGCAAGTCTTCTTTGGGTAAATTACCTGCTTGTTTGTCCAGGTCAATCAACAGCTGTTGAAAATGGCTTTCATTGTTTGGTTCCGTAAAACACAAAACAACCCTGCTGAAAACGGTAATAAATGGGATGTTTTTAAACCTTTCTGAATTAATTTCTTCCCAGAACCCGGGCATAAAGGATATGACTTTTTCTGTGTCCCGAATACCACTGAATTGGAGCCAAGCAACATAGTACTTCAATTTTTGGATCAGGTAAAAGCACTCCAAGTAAAAATCAGCAGTGGAAAGCTTATCGCCGTAACCCGTGATCGCTACGAGTTTTGATGCCCTGCTAAAAACACGGTGGTGCATCCTGAATTGTGCCAACAGCAACTCGCTCGATTGTCCAGGCGTTTCATCAAAAAGCCGAAATATTTGCCTTTCCGTACTGGCAAGAAGTTTCTTTAGCAGTGGCTTTTCTAACACCTTTTGCAAGTCTAGCGCTTCATTGAGCGGATCATTGTTCCGGGCTTCTGCTACCATAAACCGCATGGCCAGATGGCTCAAATCAGAGGAAAGCCGACGCAAATGCGCATCGTCAAACTTTCTTGCGGGATAAAGTGTTTCCCATACCATTGCTTTTGTCAATTGTGTAACATCCATGTCTTGGCGGATGGATTCGTTCAAAAAATCAAACAAGCGCGTAGCATCAGGCTGTTCGTTCAGATAGGGAGAAAGCAAATATTTTCGAAAGCGGTTGAGCTCCACTTTGGTAAAAGATGTGAGCAGTGAGAGCAAGTTGTCGCTGAGCATTGTCCGTTTGCTTAAAAATTGGATAATGTTGAATTTTAACGTCTCTAGCCTATTTGACTGACTATCAGCTTCTTATTTGGCTTGTAAACAAAAAAAATATCCGGCAAGTTTAGTAAAATGTATTTGATTTAATCCGTTTTTTCCCCAACCTTTGTAAAGTAAAACTGGAACGCCCTCAAAATCCCAACCTTCTGCCCACTCTGTAACGTCTTTTTGATCGTTCAAAAATAGCTTATGCGCAACGTAACTTTATTCTTCGCATCGTTTTTTCTGGGAGCATTTTTGCTTTGGGGGGAGAAGGTGTACGCGCAGTGCAGCCAGGTAGGTTGGGTCGCCAGTGTCACACCGGGTTGTGGTGCAAAAATCATTGATCTTGACAATGGCCAGGTTTATCGCGCTGTATTGGGTGCCGATCAACTTATTGGCGGACAGACAATTTCTTTTTCCACCGCCATAGCCCCCATGCCTCAAGGCTGCGCTCCAAATGGCAATGGGCAAGTTGTTTCCCTGACCTGCATTTCTGATACGCTACCTTGTGCTGCACATTTTGGCTATTACCCTGATGTCAATGACGGACTACAATTCAATTTTGTTGGAAATGTGTATGATCCGCAAACCCAAATTTGTCATTGGGATTTCGGCGATGGCTCGGTCGCAATCGGGAAAAACGTCGTGCATAGTTTTTCACAAAAAGGTGATTATGCCGTTTGCCTGAAAGTAATTGACCCTTTTGGATGTGTCGCGGAATACTGCGAAACATTAAAGGTGGAGGCCCAAAACGGCAATGGTTGCGGCTTTGACATGCGGGTCACGGCAGTTGGTACCCAGTTGTCTGGAAAAGTATTTCCCGTAAACAGCCAAAATGCCACCACGCTGCAATCCGTTGTGTGGTACAGCAGCAAAAGCAGTAATATACTGGCTACTACACCCGACCTCTCCATACCGCTGCCCGGTTTTGGCAGCTACTTGGTGTGTGCGCAATACAATGTGACCAATCCAGACGGAACAATCACTTGCGCTGCCACGAAATGCCAAGAGCTTACCGTAGCAGAACCCGGATGTGTTAACCCGGTGATGGTCAACACCACCACTTTATGCCCCGGCCAGTCCTCCCTGTATTCACCTGTTTGCGGTTGTAATGGAGTGTTGTATGGCAATGAATGCGAGGCAATTAGTGCGGGGATTTCCAGTTGGTGGGCTGGCGATTGCGCGGCCCAGGGCAGCACCTGCAACGCGCGCGTAGACGTTAAAATCCTGAGTGGTTCCCTGGACAATGGCTACACTGCTCAATTCATCAACAAGTCGACGGGCAACTATTCCTATACACAATTTGATTTTGGTGACGACAGCGATATTCGAGAGAGTTCTTGGGACACATTAATACACACCTACCCTGCTGGCGGTATTTATAGAACAAACTTAACCACCTGGAAAGCAGGTGGCTGCCTTTCCTCTGCCATCCAATTGGTGGTGACCGATGCGCTCAACATGTGTGTTTCCAGCCTCCCGGAAGGCACTGATTATGTGCGGCCAGGCGATGCCAACCGAGACGGCAAAGCAAATGTATATGACCTGCTAAACCTGGGCGTTGGGCATAGCACCGTCGGTTCTCCACGACCTGATGCTCATACCAACTGGAGCTACCAGTTTTCGCCCAATTGGTTTGAAAGCCTTCTTTCCAGCCATGTCAATTATAAACACCTGGATTGTGACGGCAATGGTATCGTCAATGAATATGATGCGGATGTTGTAACCCAAAACTATGTACCCATTGTCCCGACATTGATATCCTTCGTCCCCAATGCACCACAAGTTCGTATAGATTTTGCGCAAGATACCATTGTTGTCAACGCCAATAATCCTGCACCACTTGAAATTAAAGGCAAGGTAATTCTTGGAAGCCCCACTTTGCCCGCATTGGGCGTTTACGGGTTGGCCTTTAGCCTGAACTATCCGGAATATGTTGGGCACAACCCAAGCGCCGACTACAAAAGTGACTTCTATGGTTCTCCCAACCACATGCTCTGGCTGGCAAAAGACAACTACGACCAACGCCAGTTGGATTTAGGCGTTACCCGCAAAAATGGCTTAACGGCAAGTGGATACGGTTTGATTGCTGAAGTTACTTTCCGAGCAGACTTTATTATCGTTATCGATGTTATCGAACGCGGCGTTAATGAAGCCATTCCCTTCACTGTCCCCATTCGTGGCATCCGCGCCATCGACAACATGGGCAACATCAAATTCATTTCCACACCGGCGCAACAAGATACTGTCTGGATAAAACTCGTGGGCACCACGGGCACCAACGACGTACTGGCACAGCGCATCTCTTTGGCCCCTAACCCTGCCAGTGATTTTGTCACCCTGTTCTTTGGCAACTTGAAGGTAGAATCCATTGAAACCATCAATGTGTTCGGGCAAGTGCTATCTCAGGTTCAACCTGGTGGCAATGAGCGCAACGCACGGCTAAATGTGGCTGGGCTTTCTCCGGGCGTTTATACGCTGAGGGTTAGGACGGAGAAAGGAGTGCTGGAAAAGCAGTTAGTGGTGGGCCGATAAAACCTCGTAGGTCTAAAACATCAGAACCCTCCCAAAAAAACCAAGGTTTTTTTGGGAGGGTTCTGATGTTTTAGACCTACGAGGTTTTTACCAAGGCTAAAGCTCACAAATTAGCCTTAAAAAACGCTTCTATCTTCTCAAACAAATGCACCCTATCTTTCCCAAGCACATTGTGCAGATGCTCGGGATACACGAAATAGTCGATTTGTTTGCCTTTACGTACACATTCTTGAATATACTTCAGAGAATGTTGCCATAGCACCACATCATCAGAAGAGCCGTGAATCATGAGCAAGCGACCACTCAGGTTGTCTATGTAGTTGAACAAGCTGCTTTTTTTGTAGCCCTCTGGATTTACTTGTGGCGTATCCATGTAGCGTTCCGTGTACATGATCTCGTACATACTCCAGTCGATGACCGGGCCGCCAGCTACGCCGCAGCGGAACACACCTTTCGCCTCTGGGCGGGTCATGAGTGCGGTTGTCATGAAACCGCCGTAGCTCCAGCCAAACACTCCAATTCTGTCTCCATTAATAAAGGTTTGGGCTTTGAGGTAGCTTACACCCGTCAATTGATCTTCTATTTCCGCGGTGCCTGCTTGGCGGTGAATGGCATTTTCAAATGCCGCTCCGCGGTTGCCGGAACCACGGCCATCCAGTACAAAAACGACGTATCCTTCCTGTGCCATGCGGTGCATCCACAATTCTCCACCGCCGAGCCAGGTATTCGTAACCAATTGTACATGAGGCCCATTGTACACGTAAACAATGGCAGGATATTTCTTTTTTGAATCAAAATCGGGGGGCAAAATCATCCGGGCGTTCAACACCGGGCCTCCGGGAGATGGAAGGGTCACCATGCGGGTGAGGCCGAGCTGGTAGCCCTCAAGCGGGTTTTTCGCGCCATAAACAATCTCCCGTTTGGCGGTATTGTCCCATTGCGACAAATAAATAAAACGGGGTGTTGCAGCATTGGAAAACACATCAAGTGCCCATTCTCCCGTGCTGTTAACCAAGGCATTGTGGACACCTTCTTCGCCATTGAGGCGGGTAAAAACGCCTGTTTTTAAGTTGGCGCTGAAAACATAGCGGTTTAAGCCCGTTTCGTCAGCAACCTGGTAAAAGCAGTTTGCTCCCTTGGCATCAAATCCATAAAAATTGGTAACAGGCATGGCACCGCGGCTTACTTGGGTGACGGCTTTGTCGGACAAATTATAACGGTACAAGTGGTTAAAACCGTCGCGTTCGCTTTGCCAAAGAAACTGGTCGTTGCTCCCAGGTATGAATGCAGCGGGTACTTCAGGCTCCACCCATTTATCGCTGGTCTCTTCAAAAATCGTCTTGACAAATACGCCAGTGCTGGCATCGTATTGGTTGAGCCACAGGTGATTTTGACCGCGATTGACAACAGCGATGAGGATGTACTTGTCATCCGGTGTCCAGGCGATATTGGTCAGGTATTGTTCAGGGTCAGCGCCTTCTGGCAATGTTTTCAGGTACATTTTCTGCCCTGTTTGGGTATCATACACACCGAGCGTAACGTGGTGGCTTTTGGCGCCCGCAAATGGGTACCGGATCTCGCGCACTTGCGCAGGCATGGAATCGAGCACATAAATCGGGTATTTGGTTACCATGCTTTCATCCATGCGGTAGAAAGCAAGTTTGCGGCCAGAGGGGCTCCAGAAAGTACCCTTGTGAATACCAAATTCATCGCGGTGGACACTTTTGCCGTACACGATGCCATCGCCTTCACTTTTGGCTACGCCCAGTTCTTTCCCACCGATATTTACCCATAGGTCGTTGCCAAGCGTGTAGGCAGCCATATAAGTTTTTGGATTGATGTCCAGGTTTTCTGCTTCGGCGGGAAACCAGTTTTTGCGATTGATGCCATCAGCGGCAGCGTAAGTATACACCTCTTTATTGGTGTTAAACCAAAAGGAATTGACATCTATCCAGTTCAGGTTGGGTAATCCTTGTAGTGCTGGGGTCCCAAGGGCGCTTAGTTTTTCATTGAGCACTGGCAACAAATCGAGTGTATCAATGAGCAAATTAGCGGCATTGACACGGACAATTTTGTTACTGACCACGTGGGTAAATTGTGCCACACCTGGAATCCATTGCAGTTGGCGCAGATTGGCAGGGGCCAAGGCAGCGCGACCCTTCAGGATCGCATCCGACATCGTTATTTTATTTTGTGCAAAGAGAAAGAATGGAAGGAAAAGCAGGGCAATGCTGAGCGTTTTTTTCATTTTTTATAGCGAAACAGGCGTCGTAATATGAGTCATCCCTTATTTTCGTGAATCCTTTATAATTTTAAATAGAAATGGCTAGGAGAGTCGGTTGCATTCGTTTTTACTTATTCGTCTGACCACGAAAAGTGGTCGGACGAGGGCCATTTGGTCTGACGATTTTTCATCGTCCGACCAATAAGTATGCACAAACGCTCAAATTATACCTATTTTTTCTCCAAAAAAGCAAGGGATGACGCATGTTTGAGTGAAAGATCGGCAAAAATAGCCCACTCCAAGCCATTTACCGACCATATACCTGTTTTTCTGCCTACTTTTCGCCCGGACAAAAAAAATGAGGCAGTGCCACCACAGCACTACCTCAGCCCTAACCAAATAAAACCAAATTATCTTTAAGTAAATTACTTTCTGATGACAAAGGTAAAATGACTTTGTGTACATCTTACAAGAACGAGTTTATTTTTTTAAAAAAAATGAATTTGGGCAATAACAGAAATCCATTTTTTCCTTAAAGTAGGATTTTGAAAATCAGCATTATTTTTGTTTTTTTTCACGAAAAAAAACTTATAATTCTGAAAATAAACCAAAACATCTTACTTTAAGAACATAATTTTATAAATTTAAAAAAATGACAAAATTTTTTTTTCACGCGTTGATCCGCAATACCATGAATTTTACCCTTATTCTCATTTGTACACTAAGTGCCAGCTTTGGCCAAAATCCGAAAAGTGGTTCCGATGCCAAAGCGGTCGATGGGATTTATGGCCAAGCCCTAACTGACAGCCGTTGTTATGCTTGGCTGGAATACCTGTCGCTGGGGGTTGGGCATCGACTCAGTGGGAGCAGCGGCGCATCAAAAGCAGTGGCCTGGACGAAGTCCGTAATGGATACCATGCACCTCGATTCCGTATGGTTACAACCTTGCATGGTGCCCCATTGGGTACGGGGGGATGCCGAGCAGGTGCGGCTTTTAGATCAGGAACGGGGCACTTTTACACCTTTGCAAGCACTGGCTTTGGGCGGTTCTGTGGGTACACCCACCGAGGGTTTGGAAGCAGGCGTTATAGAGATATTGTCATGGGAGGAGCTGGATCGATTGGGCAGCAAAGCGATTCGCGGCAAAATCGTGTTCTACAACCGCCCGATGGACCCGACAAGGATACGAACCTTTGAAGCGTATGGCATGGCCGTCGATCAAAGGGTTGGCGGGGCTTCCCGGGCTTCACAATATGGCGCTGTCGGCGTACTGGTGCGTAGCATGAGCCTGCGTCTCGATGATTTCCCACATACCGGAACCCTGCATTACGATTCTGCCTTTGCGCTGATACCAGCCGTGGCCATAAGTACCATAGCAGCCGAGCGGCTATCTGCGGCCTTGCGTGACAACCCCGATGTGCGGGTTTCCATGAAGATGAACTGCCAAACCCTGCCAGATGTACTGTCTTACAACGTCATCGGAGAAATCAGGGGCACGGAACAACCAGGCACTTTCATCACCATCGGCGGCCACCTCGACAGTTGGGATGTGGGGCATGGCAGTCACGACGACGGCGCTGGCGTAGTACAAAGTATGGAAGTGCTGCATATTTTACAACGCATTGGCTACCGCCCCCGGCACACCATCCGCTGTGTGCTGTTTATGAATGAAGAAAATGGGACAAGGGGTGGCAAGGCTTACGCTGCGGAGGCTGTTCGCAAAAAAGAGACCCACCTGTGCGCTATAGAAAGCGATGCAGGAGGCTTCACGCCAAGGGGCTTTACCTTCGATGGAGACGAGGCTGTTTTTAGCGGCTTTTTTGACCGCGTAAAAGCTTTGGAGCCCTTGTTCGAACCTTACGGGCTTAAGCTGGCGAAAGGTGGTTCCGGTGCCGACATCGGCCCTTTAAAAAGCACCAAAGCACTGCTGTGTGGGTATTCACCTGATTCACAGCGCTATTTCGATTACCACCACACGGCAGACGATACTTTTGACAAGGTAAACCAACGGGAATTGGAGCTTGGTGCTGCGAGTATGGCAGCGTTGGTGTATTTGATTGACAAATATGGGTTGTGAGCTTAAAAGGCACCGTAATATGGAAATAGAGGAAAACAAGGAATGACCCGTGTTTATTCCCTAAAGCGAGTTGCGGCCCGCTGCTCCAACTCCCCCATAGAAAAAATATCCGTCAAACGCCCCTCCACCTTGAAGGCATCTTTGCCATAAGACTTGCTGTAATACACCAAACCCAACCCCTTAGCATAACGTTCTTCGCCAAAAGTTTCCAAATCGGGTCGCCCTTCCTTTTGGCTGCTGATGGACTCATAAAAGGCAAATCGGATGCAAGGGTAACTTTCTCCATTGAACTCAAAATCTGAGACGTTGCCTACATAGCGCCGTTTTCGATTGAGGTAAATAACCGTTTCAGGATCGTCGGGAGGTGTGAAATGCAGCTTGAATTCAAATATGCCGGACGAATCGCGAACGGAAAAAGGGAATAGGTTGGGCGACTCAATGTTTGTCTGAATTTGGGTTTGCCCTTGTTCCGTTTCCGACGCGGGTTCATAGAGGTTGTACTCTTTGGCGATGGCACCCGATTTCGTGATTTTTTCGCGCACAATCTGCCCGATCTCAAAATTTTGATCGTAAAAAGTGCCCGAAAGAAACAAACCGCTGTCACGCACAAAACCTCGGTAATACCAGTATTCCAGGGAAATTGAATCTTTGTTTGACACGGCATACTCGTACACCTGGCCCTTGCGAAGCGCTTTTACCGGAAAATAATATGCCTCGATATCACGCCTGCCGCCATCGCTGCAGGAAGTTAAAAAGGCAAAAGGCAAAAGGCAAAGGGCAAGGAGCAAGCGGCAAAAGGCAAAAGGCAAGGAGCAAAGGGCGGAAGGCGATGAAGTAAGGGGCAAAGGTCTAGGAGCCTGTCGCGATGAGGCATTAAGGTGCCTTTCGGCTTTGCGGAAGACGGCGAAAAGTGCAAAAAGCAAAAAGCAAAAGGCAATAAAAAAAGACATCGGTTTAGGTTCGCAGGCGCAAAAATTGTGGAACAACAGCTGTAATTTCAGTGCAAAAGTAGAACAAGGCCGCATTGAAATAGCATAAGCGCATCAATCAGTACTTTATGCCAAGGATGCCAGGACTCTTTTTTAATCATGAAATGTAACCACCAGGCACTTACAAGCAAGGAAACTATCAAAGAAATAGCGATTGACATACTGTAAACGCCCGTTGTCCATCCAATGCCAACAAACAGTGCCGCAGCGCCAAATCCTTGGTAAATCAACAAAAAAGTGCCATTTTGTTCCAGTGTCATCGCCAGTGTTGTCAACCCTGCCCGACGATCGTAAGCCAAGTCGTTTAAGTCGTATGCCAGTGCCAAAGAAAATATAAATGCTCCACGTGACAAAAATATGGGCCAGGCTAGGCTCCAAATCTCAAGGTGAAGCGGCAAAAAAACCGTTACCCAAGCCCAAGCAAAAGCAACCGTCAGCGGTTTTGCCAATAAACTCGCACGCAAACCCGCTATGCCCGGCCGCTGAAAGCCGTAATATGCCAGCCAAAAGAACATGGGAACCAAGGCGACAACAACATCTTTAAAGGATTGCACCCAAAATGCACCCCCTACCCCCCCTAACGCTGCGCCCCCCCAGGCGGCGGCCCTGAACCGCCAATCGCTGTGCGTACAGTGATACCCAAACAAAGTACCACCAAAAATAAAACCCTCCAAAAAGCCCATCGACAAGGGTATGCCAAGTACCAAGTGCGTTTGTACCACCATCGCCAAGACGCAGATGCCAATCATAAATACCCGTAGGAAAAGTAATATGCTGGACATGGGAACAAAACAGTTTCTGTTGATTGATGTTGTGGCGGGGCCAGGTGGGGTTGCGCTAAAATGTCGGGCAACGACAATGATACACAAAACCTGAGACCTTTTAGCTTGTTGTAATGCACAAGGCAACCCACCCGCCTTTACCTGCGCCAAAGGAAGTGTTAAAAATTATATCGGTTATGAAAAATCAATGCTTACTCTCCCTCCTGCTGCTTGCTGCTTTTAGCATCAATGCTCAAAATACCTTCACCCTCCAACGCAACCTGAATTGGGATGATGCCCCCGCCCAATGGACGCTCTCGAATGGCGACCCTGCTGAAGTGTGGAAGTTTGAGGGCTGTTCTTACAGTGACGAAGCCAGAAGTATTCCGGTGTTTTCAGAAAGATTTCCAATCACGGGGAAATCGCGCATTACTGCCGAAATAGTATCTGTTGCCTGGGTGCCCATGCGCAAGAAGCCATCTCCTGATGATGCTTCACTCACCGACAACCTCATTGTAAACACTTTGCTGGAGCAAGAGCGCAGCAGTTTTTTTGGCCGTGTGAAGGTAGTTCCCGTGCGTAAAATTGGCAGCCAGTACGAACGCGCCGTGTCCTTCACCCTGCGCATTAGCGTGGAGCCATTGCCTGTTTTACCCACACCTGCCGACGACCGCGGCGGCCCCTTTACCCTCAATTCGGTGCTGAGCAGCGGCGATGTTTATAAATTTGGCGTTAGCCAAACAGGGGTGTACAAGCTTGACTATAACTACCTCAAAAACGATCTAGGCATCAGCAACATCGACAACATAGATCCCCGCAATATTCGGCTTTATGGGAATGGTGGTGCCATGCTGCCCGAACGGAACAGCGACAACCGTCCCGATGATTTATTGGAAAACGCCATCGAAATTATCGGAGAAGGCGACGGGAAATTTGATGCGGGCGACTACATATTATTCTATGCTATTGGCCCCCGGCCTTGGCAATATCGCCCCAGTGCCAGCGATCCAGAGCTGACCGTGCGGGTCAATCTCTACGACAACAATGCCTGGTATTTCATCAAAACCAATGCGGGCACGGGCCTGCGCATGTCGGAGCAGCCCAGTGTGGCAGCCACCTTCATCACAGAAGAATTTGATGATTTTGCGCGTATTGAGGATGAAAAAACAAACCTCCTGTACTTTAATGCGACCTCACAAGGCTCCGGCAAACGCTGGTTCGGCGATTATTTTTATCAAAGCCGGACAAAAAATTATGATTTCAACTTCCCCAATATTGTTAGTGGCGCTACTTCCCGCATCCGGGGAGAATTTGTAGGCCGCAGTGACGTGGGCCAGACAGTGCGCTTTGAAGTGGCGGGTGCTGTCATCAGCAGATCTATTTCTGCGGTCAATACCAGTTATGTTGATGGCTCTTATGCTTCAAATGGCAATTTAGTGGGTAATTTCGCACCTGTCTCCGACCAATTTCAGGTAGTGGTGAAATATCCAGATGTCAGCGCACAAAGTGAAGGCTGGCTGGATTATATTGAAGTAAATGTGCGCCGAAAACTAAAAATGACGGGTGCCAGCATGGCTTTCCGCGATTTGAAAACACTCACCGAGCCGACGGCAACTTTCCGTATTTCAGGGGCGGGGGCTGGGCTAAAAGTGTGGGATGTGAGCAACCCCCAAATCCCTTTGGTACAAAAAACAACTCAAAGTGGCGGCAATGTAGAATTTGGCGCCAACACCTTCGGGACGCTGCGAAACTTTGTCGCCATTAGCGATGGAGGCTCCTTGCCCAAACCAGAAAACGCTGCCGGGAAAATTGCCAATCAGAATCTTCACGGGCTCCAAGACCTGGACCTGATTATTGTTTACCACCCTGAATTTGAAGCACAAGCATTGCGCTTAGCGGAACACCGCCGCCAAGACAGCGGGTTGGATGTTGCAACAGTGAACGTAAACCAGCTATTCAATGAGTTCTCCTCCGGCGCAAAAGACCCCACTGCCATCCGCGATTTTGCCCGGATGCTGCTGGAACGCGATCCAAATAAGTTTGAGTATTGCTTGTTGTTTGGCGACGGCTCCTTTGACCCAAAAAACAATACCAACAGCCCGGACAACAAAGATTTTATCCCTGTTTTTGAAACCGCTGAATCTTTCAGCCCCATCAATGCCTTTCCTTCAGACGATTATTATGCCTTGCTCAGCCCTGATGAAAGTGGCAGCCTCACGGGTGCGCTGGATATTTCTGTCGGCCGCATTGTACCGCGATCCGCTTCAGAAGCCGAAGCATTGGTGAACAAAATCATAGCTTACGATAAAGACCCTGCATTGTTGGGCGATTGGCATTTGCGCGCCTTGTTTATTGCTGACGATGAAGATGCCAACGCGCACATCAAACAGGCAGACAAGCTGGCCATTGCCAATGCCGCAGATAAGGATTGGTTCAACAACGAAAAAGTCTATTTCGATGCCTACCAGCAGATAGCCACTTCAGCAGGCGCACGGTTCCCGGATGCAAAAGCTGCTATTAACTCCAATATATTCAAAGGAAACCTCGTGACCCATTATATTGGACACGGAGGTCCGCGGGGCTGGTCGCAGGAGCGCGTGGTCGACAACAACGATATAGCAGGCTGGGACAACCCGAACCGTTACCCACTCATCATCACAGCCACCTGTACTTTTGGCGGATACGACGATTATACGACTTTGACGGGCGGGGAGCAGGCATTGTTGAAGGTAAATTCAGGCGCTATTGCCTTGTTCACCACCGTCCGTTCGGTGTACATCAATGGCAACGAAGACTTGACGGATGCTGTTCAGAGCATTATTTTCAAAAAATTGAACGGACAATACCGCAGGATCGGCCGCATCCTGAAAGATTCAAAAAACAAACTAACGTCCGATATTCAGAATGCCCGCCGGTTTACCTTGCTGGGCGATCCGGCCATGTTCCTGGCCATGCCTGAATACAGTGTTTCTACCACAAAAATCAGCGGCCCCAATGGGCCCATTGACACCCTGAAAGCATTGATGCCGGTAGATTTGGAAGGCATTGTGACCGACACCCTGGGCAATTTACTCAACGGCTTTAACGGCCGGGTTTACGTCACCATATTTGACAAAGAGCAGACTTTAGAAACACTCAAGCAGGATCCAGGCAGTTACGAGTTCAAATTTAAAGTACAGCGCAACATTATTTTCAGGGGGATTGCTACGGTTACAGCAGGCAAATTCGCCATCAATTTCGTCGTGCCAAAAGACATCAACTACGCTTACGGTTTTGGGAAAATAAGCTACTACGCTGAAAATGGCACCCCACTTGATGCCGCCGGAGCGGACAAAAGCATCATCATTGGGGGCAACGCCGGCCTGGTGAAGGACGATCAACCACCAATCATACAAGCATTTCTCAACACCGATGCATTTGCTTTTGGTGGCATCACAAATAAGTCGCCTAAAGTGCTGATAAAGTGCTCAGACGATTATGGCATGAACGTCACCGGCACCAGTTTGGGACACGACTTGACGGCCGTCCTGGATGGCAACGCACTGGAAACCATTGTTTTAAATGAATTCTATCAAAGCGCACAGGACAATTCCCGGAAAGGACAAGCCATTTATCCTTTGAACAACCTGACTCCAGGAAGGCACACACTTGCCGTAAAAGGCTGGGACGTGGCCAACAATTCCGGCGAGGGATACACGGAATTTGTGGTGGCCGAAGACGGGAAAGCGGCGCTCGACCACGTACTCAACTACCCAAATCCATTCACCACCAATACGTATTTCCAATTTGAGCACAACCTCGCCGGCCAAATGTTGGATGTTCAGATCAACATCTTTTCTGTAGCAGGCAGATTGGTAAAGACCATACAACAAACCATGGCCAACACTGATGGATTCCGCGTAACAGACATCCAATGGGACGGCAAAGACGAATATGGCGATCAACTAGCCAAGGGTGTGTATCTTTACCGGGTGAAATTGCGCGGTACGGCCGTTAGTGGCGATACGGCAACGGCGGAGAGCAAGTTTGAAAAACTAGTCATCTTAAAATAGTGATGAGTGATGAGTTATGAGTGATGAGTTATGAGTGATGAGTGATGAGTATGCACGACATTGGAGCGTTGGTTTGGTTGTAGTATTTCAGCACTTTAGCCCAAAAAGCTTAATGGTATTGGAGGACTTTCTGTAATTTGATGCTGCATCATACTGCGCTGCCACAAAAAAGTTAGGATGTAATGAAAACGCTTCACCTGTCACTCAGCACTTGAATTTTGGATTTTCAGCACCTTTCTACCAAAACCAAGGGCCAGTCAGCATCGTAAGTAATTTGGTGCTGAAACACCCTGTAACAAAAAAGTTCGGATGCTGTGTATGCTCATAACTCATAACTCATAACTCATAACTCATAACTCATAACTCATCTCTCATCACTTTTTTCAAAGCGTAGACAACCCAAAAAGAACTTGCTGCGTCAATTCAGCACTCAACAAAAAGAAATGCCTTTTAAGAACTGTAATACACAACCAAAACGGCTAAAATCAACTTGCATAATATGAAAAATTCAATCGCACTGCCGCTTTCCCTCATCGTGATGATGTTTTCGGGTAATGCGCTATTTGCCCAGCTCTCGCCAAAATGTGTGGATGGCAATAACCCAATTACCGGTGAAAGATGCGCCAATTCAGTAACCTCGGCGGTTCCATTTCTCCGCATCGTACCCGACGCCCGCGGAGGCGCTATGGGTGACGTCGGTATCGCCACTTCTGCCGACCCTAACGGCATGCACTACAACCCTTCAAAATTAGCTTTTGCGACCAAAAACGTTGCTATCTCCGCGACTTATACACCTTGGATGCGCAATTTGGGCCTCAATGATGTTTACTTGGCTTATCTTTCAGGTTACTACAAAATTGACAAATTTCAAGCCATCGGCGCAAGCTTACGCTACTTTTCCTTGGGTGATATTGAGTTTACCAACGACCAGGGCGAGTCACTTGGCCAAGGTCGTCCAAACGAGTTTGAACTGACGGGTGCTTATGCCCGCAAACTCTCTGAAAAATTCTCGGCAGCTGTTGGTGCAAAACTCATTTACTCCAACCTTGCTACAGGACGTATCGTGGAAGGCAACGAAATCAAACCAGGTATTGCTGGCGCTGCCGATCTTTCCATGACCTACAAGACACCGGTAAAAATCAACAAGTTCGATAGTGACTTTACTTTTGGACTGGCCGCCAGCAACCTCGGGTCTAAAATCACGTATACCAATTCCATCAACCGCGATTACATTCCAACAAACCTTGGACTGGGCGGTGCCTTGAAAATTGGCCTCGACGAATTTAACTCCATTACATTCAGCGCCGACATTAATAAACTCATGGTGCCAACACCGCGCCCGGAAATTGACGACGACGGTGACGGTATCCCAGACTATAAGCAATACTCCCCTATTCGCGGCGTGTTCAAGTCTTTTGGGGATGCCCCAGGCGGTTTCAGTGAAGAAATAAAGGAAATGACCTATGGCATTGGTGCTGAATACTGGTATGATGACCAGTTTGCCGTGCGCATGGGCTATTTCTATGAGCACTATTCCAAGGGCAACCGGAAATACTTCAGCGTCGGACTCGGCGTGAAATACAATATTTTTGGCCTCAATTTCTCCTATCTGGTGCCAACCAGCAACCAGCGGAACCCCCTCGACAATACCCTGCGCTTTTCGTTGTTGTTTGACTTCGATGCGTTTGATGCAGAAGAGTAATCCAGCGTATGTTTGGATTGAAAGAGATGAGCCATCCCGGATTTTTCGGGATGGCTCATTTTGATTTTGTCCACAACTCCTTACAATAATTAGGGAATTCGAATTGAATCGCCTTCCTTTGTGTCCTTTTTAATACATCAAAACCAATGGCAAAAATTCTAATCGTAGACGACGAAACCCCTATCCGCCGAACCCTTCGCGACATCCTTGAATTTGAGGGATATGATGTGGAAGAAGCTGCAGATGGCTTGGAGTGCATCGCAAAAGTTCAAAAAGAAAAGTTTGATGTCATCATTACCGACATCAAAATGCCTAAAATGGATGGCATTGAAGCGCTCGAACGCCTTCAAATTCTCACGCCGGAAACGCCCGTCATCATGGTGAGCGGTCACGGCACCATAGACACGGCAGTAGAAGCCGTAAAAAAAGGTGCCTTTGACTTTATCTCCAAACCGCCCGACCTCAACCGTATGTTGATTACCGTACGCAATGCGCTTGACCGCAGCGAACTGGTGAACACCACCCAAGTGCTGCGCAAGCAGGTTAAGGGCAATAAAGGGGTGAATATGATCGGAGAAAGCGCGCCCATCCTGGAAATCAAAAAGATGCTGGAGCGCGTAGCCCCCACAGAAAGCCGTGTAATGATAACAGGCGAAAATGGCACTGGAAAAGAGCTTGTCGCCCGGTGGATACACGAAAAAAGTAACCGCGCTGATGGGCCAATGGTAGAGGTGAACTGCGCCGCTATTCCTTCAGAATTAATTGAAAGCGAGCTTTTTGGCCACAAAAAAGGCTCCTTTACGGGTGCTATTGCCGACAAACCCGGCAAATTTGAATCAGCCAACGGCGGCACCCTTTTCCTCGATGAAATCGGCGATATGAGCCAGGATGCGCAAGCCAAAGTGCTGCGTGCCTTGCAGGAAAACAAGATTACCCGTGTTGGCGACAACAAGGAAATCAAAGTAGATGTACGGGTGCTGGCGGCTACAAACAAAGACCTGCGCGAAGAAATCGCGTCCAATCGTTTCCGGGAAGATTTGTACCACCGCATCGCCGTTATTGTGGTGCATGTACCCTCCCTCAATGAACGCCGGGAAGACATCCCCCTCCTGCTGGAGCATTTTAATCGACGCATCGCTGACGACTACGGCCATCCACCTAAAAATTTCACACCAGAAGCTATCAAAGCTTTGCAGGAGCACAATTGGACTGGGAATATCCGTGAATTGGCCAACGTCGTTGAGCGCTTATTCATACTTTGTGACCAATCTGTCAGTGCAGATGAAGTGCGAAAATATGTGTACCCAAACTAATAACTAGACTTGAATGTCATTCAATTATGACGAAGGTACTTATCATAGAAGACGAAACCAAAGTTGCTGCTTCTGTAAAGAAATGGCTGGAGGAAAACAAGTTCCTCGTAGATGTCGCCCCGGATGGTGCTGTTGGACGGCATATGGCGCAAACCAATAGTTATGACATTGTCCTGCTGGATTTAAACCTTCCTTTCTTAAGCGGCAATGAAGTGTGTCACGATATCAGGGCTGTCCATCCGGGACTCCCAATTATTTTGGTGACGGCCATGGACAGTATTGAGCAAAAACTGTCTGGATTCGACGCTGGTGCCGACGATTACATTGTAAAACCTTTTGATTTCAGGGAATTACTGGCACGCATGCGCACCTTGTTGAAACGCAACCCAGCAAGTAATTTGGAGTCCGAAGGCGCTGAAATACTGCGCCTGGCAGACCTTGAACTGGATACTGGCTATAAAAGTGTCGTTCGAGGCAGCGTCCCAATTTCCTTGACGGCCAAAGAATTTGCCCTGTTAGAATATCTTTTACGCCGGAGTGGTCGGGTTGCTTCCAGGCATGAAATCGTGGAGAACGTTTGGGATGTGAATTTTGACATCGGTACAAACGTGGTCGATGTGTACATCAATTTTCTGCGCAAAAAGATAGACCGCAATTTCGAACCAAAGCTCATCCATACCAAACAAGGGATGGGATACTACATGAAAGTATTGTAGGCCAAACAATTTCGAACGCCATACATGAATATTCGTACCAAGCTCATTCTGCAGTTTTCATTGATTGTAGCCAGTATCTTGATCGGATTCTCTGTGGCTATATACTTATTGTCTGAAAACTATCGGCAAGAGGAGTTTTATTCACGACTGGAAGGCAGGGCCGTTTCTACGGTGCGCTTGCTGGTGTCTGTTCAGGAAGTAGATAAAGAATTGCTGCGCATCATTGATAAAAACTCCATTTATGCGTTGTTTCAAGAAAAAGTATTGATAATAAACAAGGACAATCAGCTGGTTTACAGCAGTTTGGATGATTTCGAGGTCAACTATTCCGTTGAATTGATTGAGGAAATCCGTCAGAAACACAAAGTTGAATATGCTTCAAATGGCAATGAAATTGTAGGCGTTTCATACATTGATAAAAAAGGGGCTTTTGTTGTTATTGCCTCGGCTTACGACCGATATGGACGCAGTAAACTGGAGAATCTGTATCAAGTGTTGCTGATTGGGCTCGGCATTGGCATATTGTTCGGTATTCTTGCCGGCATCTTTTTTTCCAGGCAAATGTTGGAACCACTGGCGCGCATGAATGCTGAACTATCCGAAATCAGTGCCGGGAATCTCAACATTCGGGTAGATGAGGGCAACAGAAAAGATGAAATAGCCCAATTGGCCATGAATTTCAACCACATGTTGGAAAGAATTGAGTCGGCTTTTGCCATCCAACAACAATTTGTCAGCAACGCTTCCCATGAATTGCGCAATCCTTTAGCAGCCATCTCAAGTCAATTACAATTGGTACTCTCCCAGCGGCGTTCCGTAGAAGAATACGAACTAGTACTGCAATCACTCTTAGACGACGCTCATTCCCTTGTAAACCTAACCAACGGTTTGTTGAACCTCGCGCAATCTGGCATAGGAAACCAGCAATCACTTTTTGTTCCGGTTCGGGTAGATGAAGCACTTTTTGCGGCACAAAATGAGCTGAGTAAGTCAAGGTCACATTATCATTTTCTCATCGAATATGATGTAATGCCCGAAGATGAGTCGCGCTTAATTGTTTTGGGGAATGAGCAGTTGCTCAAAACTGCGTTTTCGAATTTAATGGACAACGCATGCAAGTTTTCATCCGACCATACTACCCGGATCGGGTTCTTATCCGTTGGGGATTTTATCGAAATATCCTTTAAAGATAAGGGCATTGGTATCCCACTAAAGGAGCAAGCGCAGATTTTCAGCCCTTTCTTTCGCGGCAGCAACGTCACCTCACTCAACAAGGGCTATGGCATTGGCTTGTCGCTTTGCCAGCGCATTGTGCAGTTGCACAGCGGGACGCTCCAATTGGAATCTACTCCCGGCAAGGGCTCCAATTTCCGTATTAGGCTTCCACTTCATCCAGCCTAGTGCCGCGTTCACCAGCAATTTTAATTTTATTTTAATGCCGCTTTAAGCCGTGCAATTTTGTGGCGTTACACTTTTGCAATTCCAAGTTTTGCCACCCCCATATATTTAATGTACCTTCCACATTCGCGTGGCGTTGCCCAACGGGCGTGCCTCGATCTCCTTCACCTTACTTTCTTTTTTCATCATTTCAAAATTTAATCTATTATGATTCAACAAGTTACACCTTTTTTGTCACCACCTTCGGTGAAAAAAATCCTCAAAAGCAACATTAAAACCCCGTTTTTTTTCTTCTTGGTATTCCTTTTGGGGATGACGGCAGAAGCCAAAGCGGCCCCCATGCTTCCTGGCGACACCCTCCTGGTCGCCACGATCTGTGCCAATGAAACGTACCTTTTCGACAACCAGGAGCTTAACATGACGGGCGAATACGCCGCTACTTATCTTGCCTCCGATGGCTCCGACTCAACAGTGACCCTTCAATTGACGGTGTTGCCGCTTTTACAGGAAACGATTAAAGTAGACATTTGTCCGGGAGAAACCTATCCTTTTTATGGATTGGCACTCAGCCAAAGCGGACAATATGACGCTGTGCTAACTGGTTCTAACGGTTGCGATTCTACCATTACCCTGACCCTTTTGGTTCGTCCACTGCAGATCACGAACCTCAGTGCGGGCATCTGCAATGGTTCTGTGTATCTCTTCCAAGGCGATACGCTGACGGAAAGTGGCACTTATCATGCATCACTGACGGATATCAACGGTTGCGATTCGCTGGTAAGGCTGAAATTAGAAGTCGTTGATTTCTTTGACATACACCAGGAAGTAACTATTTGCGCTGGAGAAACCTATTTTTTTGGAGCTCAAATACTCGATGTATCCGGTGTTTATGTGGACTCGCTACAAGCTATCGGTGCTTGCGATTCTACGGTAACGCTCACGCTCACCATATTACCCGCATTGAGTAGCAGCCTGTCTATCGTTATTTGCGAGGGCTCCTCTTACATCTATTTCGGCGACACGCTTAGCGACAGCGGTTTTTATCAATACGCTTTTTCTGGAACCAACGGTTGTGATTCTTTGGTGGATTTGTCGCTCGACATGGTACCGTTTTTCGAAACATCAGCCGTAGCGACTATTTGCAATGGGGAAACCTACACCTTGGGCACACAAAGCCTGATAGACGAAGGTGTGTACCTGGAAACGTTTATCGCAGCAGGCGGTTGCGATTCTACCGTGACGCTCACCCTCACCGTATTGCCCACTTCCAACGGAACCGCTTCCGCTACTGTTTGTGATGGCGAATCTGTTGATTACAACGGTGAAACAATCTCCGATCCAGGTAATTATGTATTTGTGCTGACAGGCGAAAACGGCTGTGATTCTACCGTAATCTTTACGTTAACCGTATTGCCCATTTTCAACACGGTGATAGAAGCTGTTATTTGCCATGACGGCATCTATGTTTTTTATGGACAAACCCTGACTGTATCGGGTGTTTACGAGCAAATTTTCCCGGCTGAAAACGGTTGCGACTCTATCATTTCACTGATACTAACCGTGGTTCCTGAAATAAACACATCATTAGAAGCCACTATTTGCACTGGCGCTACGTATGATTTCAACGGAGAAATATTGGGCCAATCAGGCGTATACTCCATCATTTTACCCTCTGAATTTGGTTGTGACTCTACCATCACCCTGACACTGACTGTTTTGCCAGCCCAAAGCTCAACTATTGACGCTTCCATTTGCGCCAATGATTCTTATGAATTTGATGGTGTATTGCTGACAGATGCTGGCACTTATAGCGCAGTATATCCGGATGCCAATGGATGTGACTCTACCGTCACACTACATTTAGCGGTATTGCCCGTACTGGAGGTAGCTATTGAGGCGACTATCTGCAACGGCGAAATTTACCCTTTCAACGGTATTGCGCTGACGGATGCTGGTGTATATGCCGCTGTGGTGACAAGTTCTTTTGGTTGTGACAGCACGGTAAACCTAACGTTGACCGTGTTGCCTACTTTCGCTTCAGAATTTGATGCTACAACTTGCGCGGGTGTTCCTTACGATTATTTGGGTCAATTGCTCAACGATGCTGGCGACTATGAATTTAGTTTGAACGCTGAAAATGGCTGTGATTCTATTGTTACCATCCGCTTAACGGTGCTTCCCACGCAACACACCCCTATTGATGCCGAAATTTGTGCTGGTGGCGCTTATGATTACAATGGAGAATTGCTGACAGCAAGCGGCGCCTATTCGTTTGTTTTTGAAGGTGCGAATGGCTGTGACTCTACTGTTACAGTCAACCTGACCGTACATCCATTGTACACGACCACGATTAACGTCACGCAATGTGATGGACTAACCTACGATTTCAATGGGGAAACACTCGACATTTCTGGCACCTACACGGCTGATCTTTCAAGCCAGTATGGCTGTGACAGCACTGTTGTTTTGAACCTGAATTTTGTACCAGCATTTGAAACCGGAGTCGAAGCAACTATTTGTGCGGGCGCTTCTTATGCGTTTGGCCTGGACACCTTGACAGAAAGCGGGGAATACCAAATGACCTTGCAAGCTGTTGGTGATTGTGATTCTATCATAACCCTGACTTTGACCGTGCTGCCAGAAAACGCAAGCGAAACGAATGTGGCTATTTGCGCCGGCGGGTCGTATTCCTTTGATGGTGCAGACTTAACCGATGAGGGCACCTATTCCGCCATATTTGTTGGCGCGAACGGTTGCGATTCCACCGCTGTCTTAAATTTGAGCGTATTGCCTTTAGCCAGTGCTGATGTGGAAGCTTCTATATGTGCCAACACGACTTATAGCTTTGATGGTGCCGATCTGGATGCATCAGGCGTTTACACCGGAGTATTCACGGCTGTTAATGGTTGCGACTCTACAGTGACCTTGACTTTGACGGTGTTGTCGGCATTGGCAGGCACCGCGGAGGCTACTATTTGTGCTGGTGACTCCTACAACTTTAATGGCGAAAGCTTGACACAATCGGGCTCTTACACCACGGTGTATACTGCTGATAATGGTTGTGACTCGGTGGTGGTGCTTACCTTAACTGCATTGCCGCTCCCGCAGAGCGCATTTGCTGCCCTGGTTTGTGAAGGCGCGCCATTTGAATATAATGGTGAAATATTCACAGAAAGCGGGGTTTACACTTTTGTCATAGACGCTGGTGCTGTTAATGGATGTGATTCTATGGTCGTATTGTTTTTGACCATATTCCCTGAAATTGCACCAACAGTGGAAACGGCAACCGTATGTGCCGGGGAATCCTACGATTTCCAGGGAGAAACTTATGATGAAAGCGGTCAGTATTCTGTTCATTTAAGCACTGCTACTGGTTGTGACTCCTCGCTTGTGCTGAACCTGACGGTATTACCAGCTTCCTCGTCGACCATTAATGCTTCCATCTGCCAAGGAGCGTCCTATACCTTTGATGGTGATCTATTGACAACGGCTGGCACCTACACCGCTGTTTACGAAGATATAAATGGTTGTGATTCTACCGTAACCTTGACGCTTACGCTAGATGTTGTCAATGTAGTCGTAAATCTGAACAATGGTGTGTTGTCTGTTACAACACCCTTTGCTGGGTATCAATGGTTTAACTGTACGACCATGCAGCCTATCATTGGTGCCAACACCGGCAGTTACACCCCTACCGTGACAGGAGTTTACGGTTTGGCTGTTATCAATGCCAATGGATGTACCGCAATTTCATCCTGCGTTACGGTGATGGTGAGCGATACGAAAGAGCCTTTAACCGCGTCAAACTGGCAAATACAGCCAAATCCGGCGCAGGCTTTCACGGCAATTATCCTGAAAGAGGCGCTCAGCAGCGATATTTCACTGGAGGTTTTTGACCCTTCAGGTCGTTTGTTGCACCAGCAAAGTGTGGCCGCCGGCACCTACAATATCAACCTTGATATCAGCGCGTTTCCCGACGGAATCTTAATGGTTCGCCTGATGAGCAAGGAGGGTGTAAGCGCCAAATTGCTGATGAAGGGCAATTAACGGCTGTACTATAAAAAAGGTATTTTCAATATATTGGAGGGCGTTCCGTAGAGGAGCGCCCTCCTTTTTTGGCTATTTCAATGATTTATTTGCATTTTAACAGTCATTTAATGGGCTTTTAATGTTAGGGCGATTTGCGGCACGAAATTTACATAGTAAGTGGAATGCCAACATTTTACTCTAAGTTCATTATTTCTAATCATCCCACTTACGCGATGCGATTACTAATCTTTTCCTGCCTGAGTTTTTTCCTGCACGCCATTGGCCTTGCATTTTCTCCACTTCCAACTTTCAACGATGCCAATCCAAGTGCCAAAGCGGCAAGTGGAGCTGCGTTCGCCTACCCCTCCAAAGCCCTGATGTTAACCCTTTCGGTGGATTCCATCCACCAGGTCAATTGTCGCCGTGCCACAGGGTATCTTCGGGTTGTCGCCAGTGGTGGCCTTCCTACCTACACCTATAACTGGAGCAATGGCAATACAGGGCCTTTGGCCACGAGCCTGGCACCTGGTGCCTATCAAATTACCGTGACAGACAACACTGGTGCAACCGCTTCATTGAGTGCGACCATTTTGCAAGACCTGACGCCACCGACTGCTGATGCCGGGTCAGACCTCTCAGTTACTTGTACCAACTCAATTGTAACCTTAAACGGCACCGGCTCAACGGGCCCTGACTTTTGGTATAAATGGACCGCCACAAATGGTGGCTTATTTCAATCTGGAGACAGCACTTTAACGCCAACCATCAAGCATGAAGGCACCTATACCCTAAAAGTGACAAGTTTTTCGAATGGCTGTACCGCTACTTCCGCCGTCAATGTCACTGGCGCGTTTGAACCTCCGAACGAAACAGCGGAGGGCGGTACGTTTACCTGCAACCAACCAAACGTAACCTTGATCGCCACCTATCAGCTTTCCAACACGACATTTGTATGGAATGGCCCAAACAACTACGTGTCCTATTCCCTAAACCCACAAGTTTCTACTGTGGGAACATTTGTTTTTAAAGTAACGGATACCATTACTACCTGTATCAATACGGCCAATGCTATTGTTGTCGCAGATACCGCTAAGCCAGTTGTACTACCCGTTGGTGGTTTGATCAATTGCAGCCAGCCAACCAGGGTTATTACAGGCACGTTTTTGCCTGTGGGTGTCACGTTTTCTTGGAAAGGGCCATCGGGCTTTTCCTCCAGCCTGCAAAACCCCGTTGTATCTTCCGCAGGAATATACTTTGTCACGGTAACCAAACCAAGCAGCGGTTGTAGTACCGTCAGCAGCGCAACTATTACAGCAGACTTCGCCTCGCCTGTCGCTATTGCGATGGTAAGTGGGCCCATTACTTGCGTGACAAGTTTTGTTACGCTGCAGGGCAGTGGAAGTCCCGCAGGCATTACTTATTCCTGGGCAGGCCCAAGCGGATATACCTCCAACCAGCAGAATCCGACTGTTTCGGTCTTTGGTGCTTATACCCTAACTACCCGCAACCCGGCAAATGGCTGTACAGCATCCGCCATAGCTATGGTAGTGCTTAATAATACGCCTCCCGGTGTTACAGCTACGGGCGGGGTTAAAACCTGTATCAATCCCAGTGTAACCCTGAATGCTTCCAGCAGTACGAATGGCGTTACCTATTTTTGGACTGGCCCAAGCGGGTTTAATTCGAGTTTAAAAAGTCCAGTCACCACTTTGGTCGGTACTTACTCGGTTACGGTCACAAACCCCGCAAATGGTTGTGTAAGCATTACAACTGCAAGTGTTACACAAAACATCACCCCACCCACCCTGACCGCTACCACTGCCATTATCAGTTGTAATAACCCTGCGCCAAAAGTTGTGGCTACATCTCAAACCAATGGCGCAACCTTTGCCTGGAGCGGCCCTAACGGTTTTACTGCCAATATTTCCAATCCAACAGTTACGGTAAGTGGCTCGTATTCCGTCACGGCAACCAATCCCGCGAACGGCTGCACGGCTGCTACCAGCATTTATGTTTCGGAAAATTTAGTGACACCCAATGTTTACGCAGGTCAAGATCGTGTGCTCAATTGCAACTTTACCTCCATCCTGGCAAACCCCATTGGCACAACTACCGGGAACAATATCACTTATTTGTGGACAACATGGGATGGCAACATTGTTTCTGGTGCCAATACTTTGTATGCTCGCTTTGATGCCATCGGCAGTTATACATTGACGGTAAAAAACACCCAAAGCGGCTGTATTGCCAAAGACAGCATGGTCGTTGAAGAAACACCACCGTTGGTACTTAATGTTACACAACTAAATGGGGTTTCTTGCAACGGTGGCAACAATGGATCACTAAAAGCCAATGTCAGTGGCGGCTCTACAACGTATGCTTATATTTGGTCCAATGGCAGCCAAACTGCGACCATCAACAACCTGAGTGCAGGCGTTTACAGCGTAACCGTGACAGACACGGAAGGCTGTACCAAAACTGGAAGTGGTACCATAACCGAACCAGGTGTATTGGTGGCCAATGTAAGCGCTACCGGACAAACTCAAATTGGTTTAAACAATGGATCGGCTACCGTAACGCCCAATGGCGGTTCTGGGCCATATACGGTGAAATGGAGCAACAATGCAACAACAATGACCATTTTCAACCTTGCTCCAGGCGCCTACACGGTCACCGTTACCGACAATAAAGGTTGTACCAAAAGCAATACCGCCAATGTCAATGGGATAAGCTGCACGATCAGTGGTGAAACCACTGCGACCAACTTGAACTGTCCGGGCGTTCCTACAGGAACTGTTACGGCAAATATCGGAGGCGTTCCAGGACCCATCACCTATTTGTGGTCGAATGGTGCCAATACCAAAACGGCTTCCAACCTCGCCGCTGGCAACTATACCGTGACCGCCACAGGCGCTAACGGTTGTACCATCGTTATGACGGCACAGGTTACATCGCCTCAGCCTTTGGTGCTCTCTGTAATATCCAATACGAACATCACTTGCGCCGGCCTTCAAAATGGGGCAGCATCGATGAATGCGAGCGGTGGAACTGCACCTTATTCGTACAATTGGTCAAATGGAAGCAGCAATGCAATGGCTTCTGGACTGGCAGCGGGTACTTATACCTGCACTATGACCGATTCCAAAGGTTGTACCACGACGCAAACAGCGGTCATCAGTGGCCCACAGGCAGTCGCACTGGCGGTATCAACTAAAATTGACGTGCCTTGTATCGACGGCCAAAGTGGCTCCATCACCATGAATGCTACTGGTGGAACTGCACCGTTTAATTATACCTGGTCGAACAGTGCAACGGGACCAACCGCTAGCGGATTAGGTCTGGGCAACTATATCTGTACCGTTACAGATGCCAATGGCTGCAGCAAAAACCAAAACGCCCAAATCATTGCCACGGATAATGTACCACCGCAATTGATCCTAAAAAACGCCAGTGTTGCGCTAAGCGCCAGTGGGAGCGCAACGATTACACCCGCCATGTTCGACGATGGCAGCTTTGACGCTCAATGCAACATCGTGCATTGGACCGTCAGCCCAACAAGCTTCAATTGTGATCAAGTGGGTACCCGTACCGTAACGCTTACCGCAACAGACAAAAATAGCAATACCGCTACGGGAACTGCACTGGTAACGGTACTTGACAATATCGCTCCGGTACTGATTTGCCCACCAAGCCAATCAGGTGCCCCTTGTTCCCCAAACTTGTACTTCAATACACCCGAAATTCAGGACAACTGCACCGTTACTGGTACTGCTACCTTAACCAGTGGCCTGCCTTCCGGCTCGGCTTTTCCAGTTGGTGTCACGCAGCAGCAGTTTTCCTACACCGATGCTGGTGGCAACACGGCTACGTGCCAATTCTCCATCACCGTAACTGGCCTTCTGAGCTATTCGCCTTCCAGCCAGCCAGCCAGTTGCACCGGAACTTGTGACGGCAGTGCCACACTGACAGGCACTGGAAACCCGACTTCGGTCATTTGGAGCACCGGACAATCAGGATTAAACGCCGTCAATCTTTGCGCAGGCAACTATTTTGCTACGGTGACAGATGGAGCAGGATGTACCCAAACGTACATGGCATCCGTACAAGTGGTCGATATCCAAGCGCCGACTTTGACCTGTCCGGCCAACCTTGTTGCTGGCTACTGCAATCCTATGGTCACCTACCAGCAGCCGCAGGTATTGGACAACTGTGCGGTGAATTTGCAGCAACTTCAGCAGGTCTCCGGCCTGCCATCGGGATCCACCTTCCCAACAGGCTTGAGCACCCAAACCTTCCGTTACACAGACAGCGGTGGAAATATGGGTGAATGTTCCTTCAGTGTTTCCATACACCTTGCCCCAACCATCAATAAAATTAGCACCAATGTGTCTTGCGGGGGGCTTTGCAATGGCCAGACAACCCTAAATATCAGCGGCGGACAAGCTCCGTTTGGGATTTTGTGGAACAACGGAGGTGCAGGGCCGACCATCGGCAATCTTTGCTCAGGGAATTATTTTGCTACCGTAACCGATGGTGATGGCTGCCAGCAAGTACAGGTGGTGTCAATCACGGAACCCAGTCCAGTTTTGTTAAGCTCATCTGTTGCGAACAATGACGTCGGGAATGTAGGTTCAGGAAGCATCTTAGTTGTGGTAACTGGCGGAACAATGCCGTACACCTATCAATGGACAAAAGACGGTCAGTTTTTTGCCAGTTCCCAGAATCTGTTTAGCCTTTTTGCTGGCCAATATTCTCTTGTGGTGACAGACGCCAATAGCTGTATGTTCACCAGCTTAATTTTCAATGTCAGCAACTCGGTTGCAACCACAGCACCAGAAAGCAATTTCCAATGGCAGCTATTCCCCAACCCTGCACAAGCAGCGGTGTTTATAAAAATGGATGTCGATGGTGGCAACAGCCGATTGAGTATTTTTGATGCCGCTGGCAGATTGCTGCTCGAACAGGATGCCACCCCGATCAACAGCTCGACCGTTCGAGTTGATTTGAGCGGTTTGCCCGATGGCATGTTGCAGATACGGCTGGCCAATGATTTGGGGATATTCTTTAAGCGGTTGATCAAAAATTAAAGGGTTCATGATTAAAGGTTTCAGGGTTTCATGGTTTCATGGTTTCATGGTTTACGCGATTTGTGGTTGCCTTGAAATTGTATTGCAAAATTGACCACTGATCGCGTAAACCCTGAAACCCTTTAACCCTGAAACCCTGAAACCTAGGTTTTACGTATTAAACAACTGCTCCGCATGATTCCCCGTATCCACCTTAGCGATAATACGCTCAATCACACCATTTTCGTCAATAACAAAAGTGGTCCGGTGGATACCCATGTAGGCTTTCCCCATGAATTTCTTTTCGCCCCAGACGCCATACGCCAAGGAAAGCGCGTGGTCTTCGTCGGCCAAAAGCGCGAAAGGAAGGCTGTACTTATCTTGAAACTTTACGTGCTTTTTGACAGAATCGGGACTCACGCCAAGTACTTCATATCCTTTTGACAGGAAGGACTCGTAGTTGTCGCGAAGACTGCAAGCCTGGGCAGTGCAGCCGGGCGTATCGTCTTTGGGATAAAAATACAAGACTAATTTCTTGCCTTTAAAATCGGCTAAACGCACAGTTTGGCCTTTTTCATTTGAAACTGCAAAATCGGGGGCGGAATCGCCTTCTTTTAAGTGGAACATTTTTGGTGGAGAGATGAGAGATGAGTTATGAGTTATGAGTTATGAGTGATGAGTTATGAGTTATGAGTGATGAGTGATGAGTTGCACAATATTTGGGCTTTGGCTTGGCTGTTGTTTTTCAGCACCTTATGAGCCATTTTTGTCAGAAACTCGTATTGATAATTTTCAAAAAACCAAAACAACGATGGAACACAAACCTGTGCAGTTAACCTTAGCCAACTCTTTTGAAACACCATTCAGAGTGCTGGGTTCAAAGAAACCTATTATCGTGCTGAAACACAAAAGCCCATCAAAAGCACTAGTGCTGTGCAAACTCATCACTCATAACTTATAACTCATAACTTATAACTCATCACTCAACCTTCTACCGTGTAAGAACAATATAATCCTTGAGCAATGTTTTCAAGAAGTCTAGCCGATTAGCTGGGCGGTTGGGAATACCCAGCATGGGCATGAGGTGTGTTACCAGGTCTTCAACAACGGCTTCGTGGGCTTGATTGGGGTAGCTTTGGTGGCGGGCGAGCACATTTTTCACAAAAATCATATCACGTTCGCTGAGGTTGCGTACCTGAGGGAAAGTGACCTGATAATTTTGCAGGGTAGAAATATTGAGGATGTCTTCCAGTCGAAACCGCCATCCGCTTTGTTGGAGTTTTATCACCGTGGTATTGGCAGCCATATCACCCAGGCGTTGAAATTTGGGCGTTGTTTTTATCAGCAAAATACCAATAATTCCAAAGCTGAACAGCGAATCTACCAATTGCAGGATGGAGCGCAATACGACATCCATCCATTCCGGATCTTTTCCATCAAGCCGCACCACCCGGATATTCAACGCCATTTTACCCAGCGATTGTCCATTATTCAGTATTTCCAGGAAGATATGGTATAAGAAATACAGCAGGAAGGACATGGACATCCAAAACATAGACCAACCTCTGTCCCACAAGGCTCCAAAAATAAGCCTTGCCAGTTGGAAAAGCAAGATGTACCCAAAAATGACCACCACAAAATCGATCAACCATGCCAATATGCGCTCGCGCATCGACGCCAGTTCGTACTCTATGGTTACGTTTTGGGTGGTAGTGATTTCGATGGATTGACTCATTTCAAAAGGGGGTTTCAGGTTTCATGGTTTCAGGTTTCAGGTTTACGCGAATGGTTATTAATGTTGAAATGGTTTTTCAAGTTTGCGAACGAATCGCTGAAACCTTGAAACCATGAAACCCCCATTTTTATACCGCTACCGAGTATTCCCGCAAAGCCTCATTCAGCGATACTTTTTTATCGGTGCTTTCCTGGCGTTGTCCAATGATTAGGGCGCAGGCAACCTGGTAAGCTCCTGCGGGAAATTGCCGGGTGTAGGTACCTGGAATCACCACGGAACGCGGTGGCACCATGCCTTTGTGCACAATGGGTGTTGCGCCCGTCACGTCGATGATATGCGTGCTTTGGGTGAGCACCACATTGGCACCCAAAACGGCCTCGCGGCCTACATGCACTCCTTCGACCACAATGCAGCGCGAACCGATGAAACATTCATCTTCAATGATGGTGGGGGTGGCTTGTAGCGGCTCCAACACACCCCCTATACCCACACCGCCAGCAAGGTGTACATTGCGGCCAATCTGGGCACAGGAGCCAACGGTGGCCCATGTATCCACCATGGTACCGCTGCCGACCCAAGCACCGATGTTGACGTAGGAAGGCATCAGGATGGCACCTTTTTCAATGAATGATCCAAAACGCGCCAGCGCTTGTGGCACCACGCGCACGCCTTTGGCAGCATAGCCTTTCTTCAACGGAATTTTGTCGTGGTATTCAAATGGGCCTACTTCAATGGTTTGCATTTCCTGGATTGGGAAATACAGGACAATGGCTTTTTTGATCCATTCGTGGGTGATCCATCGCCCGGAATTTTCTTCCATTTCCGCTACTCGGATTTTTCCGTTGTCGAGTAGCTCAATTACCGCGCGAATCGCCTTTTTGGTTTCCCAATTTTGAAGAAGCGACCGATCTGTCCAAGCTGCCTCAATTGTTTTAATGTACGATGTCATATATTGTTATAAGAGAAATTATTCAAAAAGAAGGGAATTGTTTAACCCGTAAGCAGCACGGCAATCAGGTAATCGGCCAGCAAAATAAATATATCGCTGAACACCACAGCACGCGTGCTTGCATGACCAAGCTCGATGCTGCCACCTTTAACAAAGTAGCCTTGATAACATGAAACAGATGTTAGAATGTACGCAAAAACGAAAGATTTGACGTACATCATGAATACATTGTACGGAACAAAAAAGGAACGAACCCCGCGAATGTATTCGTCATCTGTAATCAATCCAGTGGGTACGGTCGACAAATATCCACCGATTATCGCCACAAAAGCCGAGAAGGTGACTAGCAATGGAATTACCACCAGTGCAGCGATTACCTTTGGCATTATCAGGTAAGCTGCGGTGTTTACCCCCATTACTTCCATCGCATCTATATGCTCTTTTTGGCGCATACCGCCAATTTCAGCCGCCATGTTGGAGCCAACTTTTCCGGCAAGCACCAAGCCTGTTATGGTAGGTGAGAGCTCGATGAGGGCCAAATCACGTACAATGTAGCCAATATAGTACCGTGGCACCATCTGGCCATCTAACTGATAGGCGAACTGCAAAGCCGCCACCGCCCCGATAAAAACCGAGATCAAGCATACGATCAACAAAGAGCCCACACCGATGTCGTTCATTTGCCGCGCAGTTTCCTTCCAATACATGGAAAGTTTCTCCGGGCGCTTGAACGCCTGCTTCATCATCAGAAGATACTGACCAAAGTCGTAGAGGTAATTGTATTTTTTGAGCAATTGAAACATTTAATAAATTGAGTTTCTGAGTATTTGAATTCGTACCTTTTCGAAATGGTGCCCCCTTTTTGCCAAACAGCCCAGCATAACGGGTATACACAAGCTATCTTTTGGCCTTGTTTAGGCGAAGGTGCAAAAATCGGCTTAAAAGGTCAGTTTTTTTTGAAAAACTTTACGCCCAAGAAAAACAGACCCTTTATTAGCCAAAACCAGGCCGCAAAACCCCAAGCTCAACAGGGTTAACTGACAATAAGCGCAACGCGAACAAACAACGAACAACGAACAACGAAAATGACAGCAGTAATCACTGGCGCAACTAAAGGTTTGGGGCGTGCCGCCGCCGAAATATTTGCCGCAAACGGCTTCGACCTTTGTGTCTGTTCCAGAACCGCAAGCGACCTGGAGGAGATGAAGGCGGTTTGGATGCAACAATTTCCAGACCGCAAACTGTTCACTTTTACCGTTGATTTGAGCAAGAAGCAGGATGTTTTGGCCTTTGGAAAGTTTGTTCAGGATACCTGGCCCCAACTCGATGTACTGCTGAACAATGCCGGACTTTACCTCCCCGGCCTGGTAACGGAAGAGCCCGATGGCCATTTGGAAACCTTAATGGATACCAATTTATACAGCGCCTACCACCTTACACGGGCACTGCTACCCATGATGTTGCCACAAAAACGTGGCTATGTATTTAATATGTGCAGCATCGCCAGCTTTTTGGCTTACCCGAATGCCAGCTCGTACAGCATTTCCAAATTTGCCTTGTTGGGTTTCTCCAGGGTTTTGCGGGAAGAACTAAAGGAGGCTGGCATCAAAGTAACCGCAATCATGCCTGGCGTGACCTGGTCGGATGCCTGGAAAGGCGCAACGATTCCCGTTCAGCGCCTAATGCTCGCCTCAGACGTCGCCAAAGCTATTTGGGGCTGTTACACCCTCTCTGATGCTGCGGTGGTGGAGGAGTTGGTGTTGCGGCCGCAATTGGGGGACCTTTAGGGAGGGCAGGTTTCAGGGTTTACGCGATTGGTTCGTGGCCTTGAAACGGTATTTCAAATTTAACAACCAATCGCGTAAACCCTGAAACCATGAAACCATGAAACCATGAAACCCCTCAATAAGTAGCTACCAGCGCCATTAAATCCTTCAAATACCGCCGCTTTACCGGTTCCCGCAGGGTTTGGTTGGTAACGGTATGAAACCTGTGTGCGGCGAGGAACCCCACTTGAAGGCGATTCCAGGATTGTTCGTCCTGAAGGATATTGTAGGCTTGGAGTTCTTCGAAAAGGGAATTGCCAATTTTGAAAAAATCCGGGCGGCCCAGGTAATCGAGATCCGCATCGCAGAGAATTTCTTCCATCAAGGTTTGCGGAGATTGCGGAATCTTAGTGGCCATAATCATCCCGCATATTGTTTCAATATCACTGTCTGAATATCCTAAATTGGGCAATACTTGTTGGGCCATCAAACAGCCTTCTGCTTCGTGACCAGCGTGTTTGTTTTTCACAAAGCCAGCATCGTGGAAAAGGGCTGCCGTTTTTACAAGCATTAAGGCATGACCCCTTACCCCTTCACTTTCACAAATTTCCGCTGCCATCTTGAGCACATCCAGTGTATGATGGATACCGTGATACCCGAGCTGCTCCGACAGCTCGGCGCGGAGTCTGGAAAGAATATATTGTTTGGCAGCGCGGTAATCCATGTTACTTTGATCGGACGTCAATACGGAAGATGAACGTTGACGGGTATGATTTGTTGGAAGTGCAGGCCAAAATTGCGGCTTTTCTCAAAATAATAGGGCATGTAGAAAAATAATTTCCCACATACTCCAATATTATGTCGCTTTTGGCCAAAAATCTGCCGGTAGCCTGATACTTTTTCATAATTTTGCGTCTATTGTTGGTGACCCACAAGGTCAGATTCAATTTTGAACAAAGCCATTTCTTATAAAAAACAACCTATTGATTATGAATTTAATGGACATCCTTCAAGGCCAAGTTTCCGACGACATGGTCGGCCAACTCAGCAACTACATCGGTGCCTCACCTGAACAAACAGCTCAAGCAACCAATGGCATTTTCGCCACTTTGGTCGGAGGTTTGGCAAACAATGCATCCCATGAAGGAGGCCTGTCTTCCCTCAGTGCCGCGCTCGACCGCGACCACGATGGCAGTATACTGGACGATGTGTTTGGCATGTTGGGCGGAATGATTCAGGGCGGCAACACACAAGCTTCAGGCGCGACCAATGGCTCGGGTATTCTCGGACACATCCTGGGCGACAAACAAGAGACCGCTGCGTCACAAATCGGTGAATCCTCTGGCCTCAGCATGAGCCAAGTGATGAAACTGATGCCTATCCTCGCTCCTATTGTGATGAGCGTGCTCGGCAAAACCAAAAGGACTGGCGGACTCGACCTTGGCGGCCTTGCCGGCGTATTGATGGGTTCTGCCCAAAGTGCGCAGCAACAACCAGGCATGAGTGATTTGATCGGCTCTGTGCTGGGTCAAGTGCTTGGCGGTGGTCAGCAACAAGCGCAAGGCCAGCCACAAGGCGGCGGCGGTTTGCTCGGCGGACTGCTCGGCGGTTTGTTCGGAAAAAAATAATATCGCTTAATATCTGTTTTTACGGGAGCCACTTCGAGTGTTCGGGGTGGCTCTTGTTGTAAAAACCTCGTGGGTCTAAAACCTCAGAACCCTCCCTAAAAAGCGCTGCTTTTGAGGGAGGGTTCTGAGGTTTTAGACCTACGAGGTTTGGGCCATGTCACCGTATTTGTCCATACCGGACGATTTCCATGAACCAAATGCTGAAGAACAAGTCAGGGCATTCTACCTTTGCCCAGCAACTTGACAAGCCAAGCAAGTGTGAATAATTATCACATTATCAAATTATCCAATTATCACATTCCGCATTTCCGCATGAAAAGACTTTTATTCCTTTCCATACTATCCTTATTTTCTAGACTGGCACAAGCACAGGATCAAAACAGCCGCATCAGCGGTGGACTACAATCGAACGGCAACTTTTTTATTGCCGACGAAAAGCGGGTAGGTTCGGGCATCCCTCAGTACGATTATCAAAAATTTGGCGCGGAAAGCTGGCTAAACCTCAACTATTCCAATTGGGGATTCGACCTGGGCTTGCGTTTCGATCTGTTCAACAACTCCAACCTGCTGAACCCCACCAATTCCTATACCGATCAGGGCATAGGTCGCTGGTTTGTCCGCAAAAACGTGGGCAAACTGGAATTGGAAGGCGGTTACATCTACGACCAAATTGGCTCCGGAATTATCTACCGAGCCTACGAAGAACGCGCCCTGATGATCGATAACGCGCTGTTGGGCGTGAAAGTTGGTTATGCCCTCAATGAGAACTGGAAAATAAAAGGCTTCACTGGCCGCCAAAAGCAGCAGTTCAGCCTGTACAATACCGTGATTCGCGGGGCAAACTTAGAAGGGTTTATCAAGCCGGATTCCATGAAGAACTTTACCCTGGCTCCTGGCATTGGCGTGATTGGACGTACCTACAGCGCTGAAACAGTGGATCAAATCGTGAATACCATTTCGACTTATACCCCGCAGGACAGCACCGGTGCCCAGTACAACACTTATGCCGCTACCCTGTACAACACCATGACAGCCGGGCGTTTTATCTGGTTTGTAGAAGGTGCCGTAAAATCGTTTGACGTTATCAATGACCCCAATGTGCTTACGGCTAAGGGCGAACAGGGCAAAATCGAGAATAGGAAAGGTTATTCTGTGTACAGCAGTCTGGCCTATTCCCAAAAAGGATTGGGCGTAACATTGGAACTCAAGCGAACCCAAAACTTCTCTTTCCGACAAACCCCATTCAATATCGGGGTGCAGGGGCCAATTAACTTCCTGCCGCCAATGGCCAAGCAGAATACTTACCGCCTTACGACACGTTTTGCCCCGGCTACCCAAGAGATTGACGAGCAAGCCATTCAAATTGACGTGAATTACAAAGTAAATAAAAAACTATCACTTGGATTCAATTTCTCCGATATCCAATTCCCAGACGGCACAGAGCTTTATCGGGAAATAACCCCTGAATTTACCTGGAAACAAAAGCGCAAATGGCAACTGATTGGTGGTGTGCAATTCCTAAAATACAATATCTTTGTGTATCAGGGCAAAGACGACTACGTGAATGCCATCACACCTTTTGCGGAGTATTTGTATAAATTTTCCTCGCGCAAATCCATACGGATCGAGGCACAGTACCTCAACACGAAAGAGGAGTTTGGCTCCTGGGTAAATGCGGTGGTGGAAGTAGGCATGGCCCCCCATTGGCTGATCGCTGTGTCGGACATGTACAAGCTGAAACACAAAGACACCGAGGGTCTTTCCCCGGAAAAAGTGAAATACGACGAACTGCATTTTCCAACGGTTCAGCTAACCTATACCAACAAAGCCAACCGCATTGGCCTGGCTTGGGTAAAACAAGTGGAAGGCATCAACTGTGCTGGCGGTATTTGCCGCTATGAGCCCGCATTTTCAGGCGTGAGATTGCAGGTTAGTTCCTCGTTCTAAACACAAGGCTTCTTTGCCACAAAATATGATTTTATGAAAAAATTACTGTTATTCTCAGGTTTTACAGCGCTATTATTCCTTGGCTGCAAGGAAAAGGAACTCATCATCCCGGAACTTTCCGTTGGTAAGCGCCGGGTACTTATAGAAGAAATGACGGGCGTTAAATGTACGGCTTGCCCGGGCGGCGCTCGGGTATTGACTAATTTGCAGAGTACTTATGGCAAAGAAAACCTGATTGTCGTCTCTATTCACGCGGCCCCTAGTTTCTCAGACCCCTATACTGGCACTGATGGGAGCAAATATGATTTCCGGACTGCCAATGGCAAGCTGCTGGTTGATAACATTGGGCCATTTATTGGGGTGCCTTGTGCTTCTATCGCACGTTTTTTATCCCCAACCTTCACCTTGTCGCGTTTTGTGGTGCCCAGCTCTTCCTGGCCTGGTCTTGTCGCAAACGAGTTTAAGAAGGATTACGGCCTCGGTCTTTTTGTGAAAAACGAATACAACCCTACAACCCGGCAATTGGATATCCTCGTCAATATTGCGCCTGAAAGTACTATTGCCGGCAACAACAAGCTTACCGTTGTCATCACCCAGGACAGCATCGTCGACCTACAAAACGACAATGGGACGCTCATCAAGGAATATATGCACCGGCATGTGTTGCGCGACGTCATTTCCCAGCCTACTGGAAATGATATTACAGAAGCGCTGACAGGCGGCGCCTTGATCAGCAAAACATTCAGCTA
>Ga0105054_10001004_pt1 | contig 46396 bp, 25 predicted proteins | sample BON02_FD_78091 | JGI IMG/M metagenome (GOLD analysis project Ga0105054, IMG submission 78091) | Freshwater microbial communities from Lake Bonney liftoff mats and glacier meltwater in Antarctica - BON-02 (megahit assembly) | ecosystem: Environmental > Aquatic > Freshwater > Ice > Glacier...
ATACCCGTACACCCTCGTTACCCGTCCGTTCCGTCCCCGTTCGTCATCATCATACATACGATTGTAACTCAACTATTCGGTTGTCTATGAGCCCCGGCCGATCCACGGGTTGAGCCTTCCAGCGCGCCAAAAAACTTGACGGCGGCGCCGCACGCGTAGCTGACCGTGGTGGCCAGCCCGGCCTTCAAAGCCTCGTGGTGCACCAGGTGCGGCCTCAGTCTCGCGACGTCCAGGCCCAGCAGCGCCGTGTGGCGTCCGCAGCCGTGTTGATGGCCGGGGGCCAGGTGGCGAGCGCGCGGTGAAGAGGAGCGCGTGCGTGAGCCGCACCTGCTCGTCGTGCGCCCGCCGCAGCGCGAGCGTCGGTCGGCACAGGCCCGCCTCGGCTCGGTGCTGCGCCGCGAAGTAGACGGCGGAGCCGTGGTTGGCGGCGAGCGCCCTGCGCCTGCGCCGCCGCCGCCCCCCGATCCGAACCACACAGTACGCGCGCGCGCGAGAGCATATGAGCGGGGGGGTCGAGACCAGCGGGTCGGCGCCCTCGACGTTCGGGGGGTCGTCGCCGTCGCCGTCGCCGCCGCCGCCGCCGTCGCCACAGCCACCGCCCACGCCGCCACTGCTCTGCTGGTCGCGGGCCGCAGCCATCAGGCCATCAAAGGCGCGCCGCGCGGAGGAGAGGGAGCGCGCCGACACGAGCGAGTTGAGGAGCGCGGCAGCGGCGGCGGCGTGTGAGTGCGAAACTCGTACTACGCCTCGTCGGGCAGGAGCCCTGGTGGTAGCCGGGCCCCCGCATGCCCAGCACGGCGATCACTGCTTCGGCGGGCGGGGCGTCGGCGGGGCGCGACGCGCTGACAACGGCCGCCAGGGCCGCCAAGAGGGCCACCTCCGTCGCCGCCGCCGCCGCCGTCGCCGCCGCGGGGTTGGCGTGGTTGTCGTGGCCATCCGCGCCAGGGGGAGCGATGACGAGGCGCCAGAGGGCCTCGAGCTCCGCGGCCGACAGCTCCCTCACGACAGCAGGGTGGTCGAGCATGCCGGCGACAAGGTGCTCGTGGGCGATGCTTGTCGTCGCCAATCGGGGGCGCTGCGGGTCGGCGGCCGCTGAGGGGGCGGCGGCTGCTGAGGGGGCGGCGGCCGCTGAGGGGCCGGCGGCCGCTGAGGGGGCGGCGGCAGCAGCGGCGGCCGCGGCAGCGGCGGCGGCGGCGGCGGGCACGGCGGCAGCGGCGCGGAGGGCGCGTGCGGCTGTCGACGCTGCCGAGCGCGCCCCTGCGGACGGGTGATACATGATTGAGGTGCCCCAGGGGCGGGCGGGGTAGGAGCGGGAGAGAGGGAGAGAGGGAAGGAGGGAAACTGGGCGCGAGTGCGTGATGCGCGCCTACAAGGCAAGGGAGACGTCACGCGTGACGGGCAGAGATGCGGGCGCGATTCGAGCGAGAAGACCGGTACGAGTGTGTAGGAGTAGCTCGTTATGGTAACCGTCGTTTAGATCCTTCGGCGAGACTGCCCACCGGCAAAGTGCCGCGGCAAGAGCGTCGTCAATTCGTCCCTCGGCCGTGGTTCCGACTCTCGCGTTTCGCGTTTCGCGCTGCGTCGCTTGGCGTGGGGGACGGCGGCGGCGGCGGCGCGCGAGATACGTGTCTAAACGCTTCGAGGTCCCGCAATCCTCGCGCGAGATAACAAACAAGAAATTAAAAAACAGTCTTACACCGCATAAGCCGGCGCGTTAATGCTCGGGGGCGCGTTGCGTCGCGCGCGCCTGACCAACATGCTCAAGGGGGGAACAGACAGAAGCAGCTTGGCGGCCAGCATCACCATCACCGGCACCGTGGAAAGGAGCGTGATGGTCGGCATGCCTTTCGGCCATGTGTGCTGTTTGACGATCCAGTCCGGCGCGCCGAGCACCAGGACGTGCAACGTCGCAAGCAGTACCGAGGCCCATCCAAGGCGGCTCTGCATGAGCCGCCACTCGCGCCAGCCGAGTTTCGGCGTGACCGACGGCGCCGAAGTGCCGGCTGTGAGCGCCATGCCAAAGCCAGCGAGGACGCCCGTTAAGGTGCTCAGCTCGCCCCTCCAGTTGAGCTTGCTCGCGAGCGTGATGGCAGACCCAGTAGAGACGACGACGGCATCGCCGGGCACGGATGCGGGCAGCAAGGCGTTGCCCGAAAAGACGACCGCAGGGGGGATGGCCGCTGCAGGAGGACCAGACGCGGGGAGCGCAAAACCTGCCGTGGCGTGCAATGCGTCGCGAGGCACGATACTTTGGGGCGGGAGGCCATATACGTTGAGTAGGGCAGGCGCGCTCGCGGCGGCAGCACTGGGAGGGCGCGCGGCGCCGAGGGCAGAGGAGGGGAGACCGCCGCCCGACACCAACACGAGCTGGCCCGTCGGTCCGAGAGGTTGCCACAGCTTGGGGTAGTACGCCGGCATCCACAGGAAGATTGACAAGGCGAGGTGCAGCGCGGTGGCCAGCAGCGCCAGCAACCCGAGCTGCTTGCGCGCGTCGAGCCAGCGTTTCATCCAGCGCGGCACGCGCACCGAGCGGCGCCAGGCGACCAGCTGCCAAACGGTGATGAGGATGCCGGGCAAGTAGGCGTACGCCATGCCCCAGAGGGACACCCACGAGACGCCCTTGTTGACTGTTGACGGGTTTGGGTTGGAATGGGTGGGGAAGGGGGCAAGGGGGTTGGGGGGCGCGGCGCTTGCATTGAGCAAATTCTTCGGTATCGCGTTTCGAGGCGGGGCCCGCGCCCGCGCCCTCCTTTGCCGCCTCCGCCATAAAAAAGAAAACTCACGGATGTAGATGAAAATGTGCACCCAGGGCTTTTTGCCAAACCCGTTGTACCTGACGACCGAGTAGGTCATCACGAGCGCAAACGTCGCCATCATCACGGCGAGCGAGTCGTGCCACTCGGGAAAGAGCTGGCCGTGGCGGCGCTCAAGCCGCCGCGCGTACGCCAGCGACCGCACGCAGCGCAGGTCGACGCCCATGGCCGCGCCGAGGCGCTTGACGTGGGCGAGCGCGACCGCGTCGTCCGAGGCGGCGACCGAGCGCATGGCGTCGGTCAGCGGGTCGCCGTGAAGCAGGGCGTACGCGCTGAGCGTGTTGAACGCCTTGACGACGGGCGGCTGCGGGAGTGGGGTTGATTTTTGGCGGGGGGTTGTGGTTTGAGCAAAACGGCGCCTCGAAGAAAAAGCGCCTCGAAGAAAAAGCGCCGACGGTTCAGACCGCAATAAAACAAAAAAAACGACGCACCTTGCTGCGAGCAGCCCCGGGCGTCGTCGCCGCCTTGCAGATCGCGCCGCGCAGGCACTCGGCGGCGGACAGCGTGCGGGAGGCGCTGCCGATCTCGACGGCGTCCATCTTGTCGTCGTCGTCGCCGCCGCCCGCGCCGAGCAGCGCCGAGAGCTCGGCCTGCGACGAGGGGTTGCTGCAGTCGACAATGGCGTCGGCGGCGGCGAGCGCGTCGGCGTGGGCGGCGACAACGTGGACGAACGCCGCCGCGGGAAGCGCCAAGATGACGATGTGGGCGCCTTTGAGGGCCTCCTCGATCGACAGCACGGGGGCCGAGAGGTTGGGCAGGAGGTAAGTGGGCGCCGTCGCTGCGGCTGCCTCGGCCGCCGGCGGCGTCGGGGCGTGTGCGCGGCGTGTGCCGAAGCATAGTTCATACTCGCTGGCGCCGCCCGAGCGCTCGACCAGGGACACCAAGCCTTGGGCGAAGGCGCCGATGCCCAGAACCGCGACCTTTTTGCGGATCGTCACCGGCGTCTCTGCCCGGGAGGGCAAGGACGACGAGGAAGAGGCCATCTTGCGCTTTTGTACTCTCTGGTCCCAGGTACCGGCGGCTGAGGCGGCGGCGGAGACGGCGGCTGGTTCGCTTTTGTGTGTTTTCTATGGTCTTGATCGCTTGCTGGTGTTGGTGATGAAACGCACGAGGAGTAACGATGTGCTCGATCTGCTGGCGCTTCTATGCATGGGCACAACTGGAAGAGGGCGGCCCTTTAAGTGCGCCGCAACTGTCGTAAAAGTAGAAAAGGGGCCCAAAAGGGGTGCGTGCGCAGGCCGCGGTGCGCGCGCGGCACACGCCCCCAGCCGTCGGCACACACCCCGGCCTTTCCTCTGCCTTTGCAACCAAAGGCCTCCCCCCTCCAAACAACGGCGACGACGTGCAGTTCCCCGAGTCGTGACGCTTGCGGCGCACGAGAGGCGCCAGGTCGATCCTCGGCCCTCGAGTCGCGGATGTGGGGGGCGCTGGCTTAAGTTGGTGCGGGTGAGAGAGGCAGCGCAAGAACAATTGACTTCACGTACACAACCCGGAGGGCCCGAGATCGTTTTCCCCGGGCCCGCCCGAAACTGGCGAACGGCCGACCACGCCCTGATCATCGCAAGGCAGCGTACAGCCGACATAGCTGGCATCAGGGCGTGGTTCGTCAAGTTGCGACGACAAGAAACAGCAAGCCCGCGCCGCGCGCGGCGACGACGAGGCCGGCGGCGCCCCGCCGCGCGAAATCGCTAGCGCGGCTCGTGCCCCTCACTCCCCGCAAGTGGTCACTTGATAAACATGCGCGGGGACATAGGACGAGTCGATCGCGCCCTTATCGTCGCAACGCCTTCGTGAGCGTTTGGTTTACCGAGCAGACAAACCCCCTCATTTTTATTTTATTTTTGCCTTCTGGGCACGGCCCAAATCGGGTTTTTTTTCGTCTGTTTTGGCGCCATTCGCCTTGCCATTGTGTTTTCCTCCTGCCGAAAACGGCGGATCTTTTGGGAAGGAGGGGGAGGATAGGTGGGGCACCGGCCCCAGCCTATGAACATCTCCTCGCGCGCTCGGACGCCGAGGGTGAGAGATAGAAAATAGGACACCCAGCGCCGCGCCGGGCGCGACGCCGGCTCGCTATTTGTCTCTCTCGTCGGCGTGTTTTTTTTTCTCCCGCCGAGGACGGCGGATGTTTTGAGGAGGGGGAGGATGATAGGTGGGACACAGGCCCCAGCCTATAAAGATCCCCTCGCTCGCCCGGACACTCGCTCCTACGCGCCGGGCACGTGCTGGGTACGTGCCGCGGGCGGATAGGCCGCGGATGAAGGAGAAGAAATAGGAGGAGCGGCGCCGCGCCGCGCGCGACGCCGGCTCGCTCCTTCTCTTTCGCTCTCGTCGGGCCGCGGCGCGCTGCTGCCGACGAGATAAAAGGGCGCGTCGCGCACTGACCGAGGGGATTATTCCTGGACACAGTACAGATTACTATTAGACACGTGCGACCGCGAGTATACTCGGGATATCAGTATCGCCAAGGTAACAACCAAGAGCCCGGTCCCCGCACGGGTGGACGCGCGCTGCTTTCTCTCCACGTGTGTGTCTAGTTGAGTCTTACGGCCCCGAGCGGCGCCGCTCGGGGCCGTACGAGGCGGCTGCGAGTTGGGGGGCGCCGCGCCGCTCGGGGTCCGCGCTGGCGACGCCGCCGACGCGGGATGAATCATCGGATCGAAAACAACACAAAGCAATATACTAACCCTAGGCCACCGCGTACACGACCATCTGCTTGTCGTCCCCCGCGCTCGCCAGCATCCTGCCGTCCCCGCTAAAGGCCACACCCCACGCCTGGTCGCCGTGCTCCGTCAGCGTCTGCACGAGGCCGGCGCGCGACGCCAGGTCGAACAGGCGCACGCGGCTGTCGGACGAAGCGGTGGCGAAGCTGGCGCCCGAGGCCGGGTCGACGGCCACGTCGAGCACCCAGGAGCCGTGTCCGCTGAACGCCTCGACAAGCGCGCCGCTGTGGCTGTCGTACAGGTGCGCGTGCGCGTCGTCGCACGCCGTCAGCACGTGCCTGCCGTCGGGCGTCCACGCCACGGCGCGCACGGGGCGGTGGTGGCCCTTGAGCGCGTGCAGCAGGGCGCCCGTGGCCGCGTCGAAGAGGGCGACGGTGCCGTCCATGGCGCTGGCGGCGATGCGGCTGCCGTCCGAGGGGCTGGCGCGCGCCGCCAGCACAAAGGACTTGCCGCCGCCGCCGCCGCCGCCGCCGCCGCCGCCGCCGCCGTTGGCGTTGTTGGCCGCCGTGGCCGCCGCGCCCCCGCCCTCGCCCTTGCCGCCGTTCGTCGGCATCACGTACTCCTGCGTGAGCACGGCGCCGCCGTCCGCGACGTCCGACCCCGCGGCCCCGGGAGACGGCAGGCGGTGCATGCGCGCCTTGCCCGTCGTCCCGCCGGCCACGGCCAGCAGCAGCGCGCCGTCGCCGCCGCCGCCGCCCGACGGAGGGCAAAAGCTGACGCCCCAGGTCTCCGTGGGCGGCGCCTCGAGCGCGGCGCGCGCGGCGTTGTCGCGCAGGGACCAGACGCGCACGGTGCTGTCGAGGGCGCTGGCGGCCGCGTACTCTCCCGTCGGGTCGACCGCCACGGACACCACCCCGAGCGTCTGGCCGGCGTAGGCGTGCGCGAGCGACACGCCCGCGCCGCCGCCGCCGGCGACCGCGCTGTCGCCCCCGCCCGGCGGCGGCACGTCCCAGGCGCGCACGGTCTCGTCGACGCTTCCCGTGAGCACGCGCTGGGACGCGCCCGCGGCCGCGGCTCCCGCTGATCCCGACGGCACCCACGCGAGGGCCCACACGCCCTCGTCGTGCGCGGCGACCTTGTAGAGGACGGTCGCGCGCACCATTTCGTTCTCGTCCTTTTCCCCCCCCTCTTTTTTTTTCTCGTCCCCCTTTCTTCCTCCCCGTAAACGACGAGCGGTTTGGTGGAGCGCGGGCGGCCGAGTGTTGTTTTACTGGACGCGAGTGATAGGTCGAATGTCTGCGTGGTTTGTAGGCATGCAAGAGGACGGTGCGACGTGACTAGGGTGATCCGAGGGCGCCCCGATTCGGAGCGCTGGTCGGCGTCGGCGGTGCCGGCGCTGCTCGGCCGAAAGTGACACCGCCTGCTTGATCCACACACGCGCGCCCTCTCTCCCTCTCACTCTGATAACTCGCCGCGTTCGTCTGGTCACAACCGTCCCAACACACGCTCCTCACTCAAAAAAGACGCGCCATCTCCTCATTGTCTGGTGAAGGCGTTTCTCCCAAACCCTTTCCCGAAACAAGCGAAAATGCGGAAAGACAAATCACCGCACGCGCCAGCCTTCCCACCTCTCCCCATGGCCGTCCTCACGCGCGGCAACGCCGCGCGTCGGGTCCAGCAGCAGCAGCAGGTCGGATGGTGGCACCGAAAGCGCCTGCTGCCATTCCTGAGCCCGTCGGCGTCGACGGTCGCGCTGGCGCTGCTGCTCGCGATGGTGCTGGCTGCGGCATGGGCGCTCTTTTCGCTTCCGCGCGTCGCGCGCACGCAGGCGCACGAGGCCACTGGCGACGGCGGGCACGGGTCGCGGCGCGTGCTGCTGATGCACGGGCAAGGCGCCGCTTCGACATCGTCCATCTCCAGTCCCGTGGAGACTGCTGATGCTGCTGCCGCTGGCAACGCCGGAGGCGGAGTTGACAGCGACAGCGGCCAAGACGGCGGCCCTCCTGCCTTCTGGTCGCCCCGCAACGGCAAGCAGGGCCGCTTCAAGGCGGCGTGCATGCCGCAGGACTGCATGGCGTCGCCCTTCCAAATGCATCGGTCGCGCGGCGCGCTCAAGCCCGTCCCGCCCCCCGTGTCGCCGCCGCCGGTGCCGCCGCCGCCGCCTCCGCCGCCGCCCCCGCCGCCGTCTGGCGACGACCCCCGCCACGGCCGCCACGGCCGCCACGGCCGCCACGGCCGCCCGCACCGCCTCGACCGCCGCCACCTCGCCAACAGCGGCGACGGCGGCGACGGCGGCGGCGACGGCGACGACGACGACGGCCCCGCGCCCCAACCCGCCGAGCTCAGGCCGTCCCCGCAGCCGCCGCCCGAGAAGCCGGCCAACGCCACCTACTGCTTCTCCTTCACGGCCATCGGCTGCTACGCGCAGCCGGGCGGCTGCTGCGCGGCGCTGGCGCGGCGGTTCGACGGCGTCGACTTTCCCGCGGGCGCGGACTGCCCGTCGCCGGGCGCGGCGGTCAAGGCGGTCACGCTGGACGGGCGCGAGCTGCCGCGCGCGGGCGCCTTCGGGGGCGGCGGCGGCGGCGGCGGGCCGTCGTGGCACGTCGTGGTGCCAGGCGGCGCGGCCCCCCGCTCGCCGCTGCTCGCCGACGACGCGCGCCTGTCGGTCCGCGGCCTCGGGCTCGACTTTTTCGACGCGGCAGACGCGACCCTCTGCGTGGTGCTGGACGCGCAGGGGCCCTGTCCGACGCTGATGTCGTTCTGCAAGGCCGGGGACCGCGGCGCCGCGTGCACGTACCGCCTGGTGGCCGGGCAGGGCCGCCACGAGCGCAAGGCGGCGGACGAGGGCGGCGGCGTCGCCGTGCCGCCCTGCTGCATGGCCTGCCCGCTGTACGGCGAGGACGCCGGGGGGGCCGGCGACGAGGCCGGCGGAGATGACGGGGCTGACAGTGGGGGGGGTGCCGGGGGAGGCGGAGGGGGAGGCGGCGGAGGCGGCGGAGGCGGAGGGGGTGGAGGCGGAGGAGGCGGAGGAGGCGGCGGCGGCGGAGGGGGCGGCGGCGGCGGCGGCGGAGGGGGCGGCAAGCTCCGTTCGGTGCGCGTGACGCGTCGCTGGCGCCATCCGACCAACGGCGCGCTCATGTTCGAGGAGGAGACCGAGACGGTCACCATGGACGCCGGCAGCGGCGGCCCGGGCCGCGGCACGGGCGCGACACCCACCACCTCTAGCACGGCGACGCGGCTTGTGCCGGCGGCGGCGGCGGCGGCGGCGGCGCGGCCCGCAGGCGCCGACGAGGAGCAGCCGCCGCCGCCCGCGCTGTCGGCGCTCGTGGCGGCGGCCGCCGGCGGGGCCGTAGGCGACGGCGCTGCTGCGGCATCCCCGCAACAAGGCGGCGGCGGCGGCGGGGCCATGCTGTGGCGCCGCGGCGAGGGAGGGTACAGCTGGAGCTGGCGCAGGCGCTGAGGACGGCCGCACACCACCGCGGCCCCACCTCTCGTCGCCCCGTCGCCGCGTCGGGCGGGAGCGGCGCCGGGAGCGGAGCGGGCGTCGTCCGCGCCTGACGCGCGATCTTTTGTTCGACGTCCCTTTTGCGGAGACACCCCGTATTTTTCCCCGATAGTTAGGTGCCCGGTCACACGCGCTCTAACACACCTCGTTTTATTGGAACACGGTCGGAACTCGGTCTCGCGCGGCCGGATCCCGGGACGGCGGATCCCAAGTTCTGAAGCGCCGAACGATGCTGCTCGCGCGCGCGCCCGTCCCTGGCGCGCGCCTGTGGGCAAGCGGCACCATCCATAGGTCTCGGACAATCCAGGCGAGCGATGGCAACAGCGGCTCCTCGCCGTCGCCGTCGCCGTCGCCGTCGCCGTCGGCCTCGTCCCTCGAATCGCTAGACGCCTTCGGGGTCGGCGCCAGTCCCTCGCCCGGCGGCGGCGATCAATCGCTCCGCCTCCCGACCGCCTCTCAAGACGCGGCGCCGCGCACGTCCTTCCTCAACGCCGGTCGGAGCACGGGCCGATTCATCAACGAGGCGGTGCTGCGGTCCGACGTCGCCGCGGGCAAGGCCACCGCGCTGGGCGAGCCGGTCGACCTGCCCCGCGCGTCGCCGCCGTTTGTCGCCGCCACCTTGGCGGCGGGGCAGCTGCTCGCACTCACGCCGTCGTTGTCTCGTGCTGGGGGCGACGACGACGGGATGGCGGCGGCGGCGGCGGCGGCGCTCACGCTGCGCGAGCAGCTCGCGGACCCCGCGCGCCTGCTGCTCGCCGGGGGGCACGTTTCGGCGGGCGGTGGGGGCGCCCTCGCCAGCGCCCTGCTGCTGCTGCTGCTGGGCACCGAGGCCGAGGCGTCGTTCGGCCACGCGCGCGCGGCGGCCGTCTACGCGCTGTCGTCCGGCGCGGGCCTGGCGGCGGCGCTCGTGGCGATCGCGCTGTCGAGCGCGGGCACAAGCGCGGACGACGCGACGCTGGCCGCGTGCTGCTGCGCGTCGGCGGGAAGCGTCGGGCTCGCGGCCGCCGTGGCCGCGTCGGCCGCCGCGAACCCCGGCCTCCCGTGGCTTCCCTGGGCCGACCCCTTGATCGCGCGGGCGGTAGGAGACGCCGGTGTCGCGCCGAGGCTGCGGTGGGCGGCCTTTGCGGCCATCGTGGCAGCGGCCGCGGCGCTCGAGGCGGCGCCGATCGCGGGCGGGGGCAGCACAGCGGGCGCCGCCGCCACCCTGGCCGCGGCCGCCGCCTCGGGCTACGCGATTGGGTCGCTCGTGTGCCCGCGCTGGCAGCTGCAGCGCGACGTGCAGCTCGAGGACGGCGCGATGATGATGCCGCCCGAGGCGACGCTGCTGGCGACGACGGCGGCGGCGGCGGCGGCGGGGGAGCAGCAGCAGGGGGCGGCGGCGGCGGCGGCGGCGGCAGCAGCAGCAGCAGCGGACGGAGCAGCAGGGGCCTCAGGCGGAGGCGGGCGGCGGAGACGGAGGGCGGCGCTAGAGACGGTGGTGGTCGCGGTCGACAGGCGCGGCGGGCTCGAGAGGGCCGTGGCGCTGGCGGGCGCGGGCGCGGCCGTCCTCGTGGCGGTGCGGGCGGGGCTGGCGGCCGTCCGTCTGTAAAAACAAGGGCGCTCGATCCCCCCCCCCCCTAGCGCAGACGTCTTGGGGCGGGGCCAGGGGGAGGAATGTGAAAGCACACAGGCATGTGCGTGCGTTGTTGCCGCCGCCACCGTGTGTATTGGCGGGATGGACATGGACAAAGAGGTGCGTTTGTTTAGTTTATTGCGGGCAATGGGGGTGAGCGGAAAGGCGCGCGCCGTTGCTCCCCGTCAGCGCCCCGCCCCCCCGGCCGCCGCCACTGCCGGGGCCGCCGCCGCCCCTGGTGTCGTCTCGATGACCTGCGCCCCCGAGCAGTCCCAGGCCGCGGCCTGCTGCTGCTGCGGGTCGCCGCCGTCAGCAGGGGCCGCGGGCGCGAACATCGCGTCCAGCTCCCGCAGCGGCAGGGACAGCAGGCGCGCGTCGATGTCGCTCGAGCCGTACGACAGCAGCACGTCGACGCCGCCGCCCGGCTCGCCGCCGCCGCCGCCGCCGCCGCCGCCGCCGCCGCCGCCGCCGCCGCCGTTGCCCGGCTCGCCGCCGTCGCCGCCCTCGACCAGCGCCAGGCCGGCCACGTAGGCCGTCTGGCTCGTGTCCTTCCAGATGCGCTGGTGCGTCCACACCTCCTCCTCCGCGGCGCCCGCACCCCCTCCTGCAGCCGATCCGTCCTCCCCCTCTTTTCCGCCCCCGCCGGTCCCCCGCCGCCGCCGCGTCACCAGCGACAGCTCGCGGCTGACGGCGCACACGCGGAAGGGCGGGCGCGCCTCGGTCTTGTACGCGTAGTGGTGGTACACTTTCACCTTGCCGGCGCCCTCGCCGAACGTGCGGAAGAAGTGGAACACGCCCAGGTAGTAGTCCCTCGGCGGGGAAGAGGGGGGGGGAGAGGGAGGAGGAGGAGGAGGAGCCGCTGCCGCCCCTGCCGCCCTTGCCGCCCTGCCTGCCCGCCGGCACCAGCACCACGGGCGGCCCGCCGTGCACGTCCTCCTGGGCAAAGGACGCGAACAGAGCGTCGTTCCGGGTCAGGTGCTGCGCGATGGCCACGCCCGAGCTGTTGACCTCAAAAACGCGGTGCGGGTGGACCGAGTGCGTCATGAACAGGCGGTCGCGGTGCACGAACGGCATCCAGTTTTTCTCCTTGATGGGCTCCTGCCCCGCGGCGCTGCCCTTGCCGCCGTACAGCTGCCGCGCAAAGGCGCCCGCCTTCAGCTCGCGCGGCCGCTTGATCGACCAGGCCGCCGCCGCCGCCGCCTCGTCCTGTCCCTTCTTACCCCCCTGCTTGCCTCTCTCGGACACGAGCTGCACGAGAAACTGCACGAACACGGGGTCGACGCAGTAGGGCGACGCGCCCAGGGCCTCGGGCTTGCGCCCGAACACGGCGTACACGCCCTTGCCCGGCCACGTGAAGAGCTTGGCGTCCTCGAGCCCTGTCGTGTCGACGTCGGCGGGCTTGCGCGGCCCGCCCCACAGGCACTCCTTGAAGCGGCCGCGCCAGGGGTCGAACTTGCGGCAGGACACGGCCGCGAAGTCACGGCGGGCGCTGGTGCACACGTAGGCCTCGTTGTACCACCAGTTGGTCACGCCGAGGCGCTTCATGTGCGCCGTGCGCGCGGTGGCCACGTAGACGCCGCCCCTCGTGCTGCCGCCCAGCGACGCGCGCACGACCGAGGGGTTGAAAAAGTAGGGGCCGAGCTGCAGGCGCACGTCGGACTGGCCGGGGCCGTTGAGGGGGGCGCCACCGTTGGCCGGGCGGGGGGTGGGGGCCGAGGAGGAGGGGTCGCCGCCGCCGCCGCCGCCGCTGCCCAGCAGCAGGAGGAGGAGCGCGAGGGCGGCCAGCGCCGCGCCGGCCCACGGCAGCCGCCGCGCCGCCGACGCCGACGAGCACGCGTGCGGTGGCGGCGGCGGGTGGCCGACCGGGCCGTTGATGTTGTTGCCTCCCGGGTACGGCATGCTCGACGAGGACGGCGGCTGCGCGACGCCCATCGAGCCGTGCACGCGGCGGTGGTGGGGCTCGGCGCCGGTCGCGCCGCCGCCGCCGCCGCCGCCCGCGCCTGCTCCTGTGCTCGCGCCCGCGCCCGCGCCCGACGACGACGACGGCGGCGCGGCCGCGCCGCGCTCCAGCGTCGAGGCGACGCCGCCGCCGCTGCTGGCGCTGCTGAGCCTGCGGGAGCGGCGCAGACCCGGGGAGCTGCTTGGGGAGCCGATGGTGTTGTTCGTGGTGGTGGCGTTGATTGGGGGCGCCAGGGCGCGCGCAGGGAAGGGAGGTTGGGGCTCCTCCCGCCTCTTTCGTTGTCGTTTGGCCAACGACTCGGCCGATGTCGATCTGCGCCCGCCCGGTGATCCAGGACAAGCGGTCTTCGGCGCGGCGGACCAATCCTACACGCCAATTATGGGAGGGGAGGAGGTACTGGAAGAGAGAGAGAGGCGGGCGAAGGCCAACCGCGAAGAGCGGTTTCAAAACGCCGTGGTGGGGGTCGCTTGCTCTCACAGGGAGAGAGGCTGCATTTGCCGCTTGCTAATCACGGATCGAGGAGAGAGTGCTAGACCTTCACGTGCGTCTGTGGGTGTGCTTGGAAGAGGCGCGATTTGCCTAGGAGAGCCGGTGGGAGCTCCGCCGCAGCTGCCGCGTTCCCGCCGACGCCGTCCGCCCGCCCGTCGGGGCGACGTCTCTCAGCGGGGAAGTCTCCGCCTGGACGGCGGCGCGTTCGCCGCGAGCTCGGCCGCCGCCGCCTCGGCCGCCTCCTCCATCGCGCGCTCGATGCGCCGCGACGCGCGCTCGAGCGAGTCCCTGCCGCGCTCCGCCTCCTCCCGCAGCTGGGCGGTCGCGGGCCCGAGCTCCGCCTCAGCCTCGCGAACGGCGCGCCTCACCGCCAGCGCTGCCGCGCGCGCCTGCCGCCGCACCTCGGCCTCGCCCTCGGCCAGGCGATCGGCGGCCGCGGCTCGCACGGAGCGCATCTGGCCGGCCAGGTCGCCGCCGCGGCCGCGGAAAACGGCGGCCGCGCCCAGCGCGGCGCCAACCAGGGTCGTGAGCACCCCCGGGCCGCCGCTGCCGTCCTGGCGTCGCCGACGCCGCTGACGCTGCCGACGCCGCTCCATCGCTTCGCCACCGCCGCCGCCGCCGCCAACCATGCCCGCCAGCCTGCGGAGCAGCCACGCGCCGAGCAAGGCCCCGCCGGCGTACTGCGCGTTGGTGCGCACGTCCTCGCGCTCGAACCATCGTTGCTGCCGGCTGAACTGAGGCCAGGACAGCTGGGGCATGAGGGAGTTCTTGTCCGAGCCCCTCCTCCTGCTCTTTGCTGCTGCACCTCCGCGTGCGTCGCCTTGGATGGCCCACATGTTGATTGCGCTCAAGTTTGCCTGGTCGATGTGTGACTGTCGGTTGGCGCAGAGATCAGTTTTCGTGAGAGGCCCGCCGCAACGGCGGCGACGGGTCGAGCAGCGCGGCGCAAACACATCTCTGCTGTTCTTTGTTCGCCGCCTGCAGCACTGAGTCCCGTCCCTCAAACTCGACCAAGATACACTGGCAAGGGCTGCTAGTCTCACAGCATCAACTCAACGTCAAGCAGGCACGATCGCAGCGATCACAGCGCGGGGGCGGCCAAAACTTGTCTGCGCCCCTCCCCTCCGAGCGCCCACTCGAGCCAATCCGACTGCGCGTCGTCCTTTGTCGCCGAGGCACGCACGTGCGCGCGGCGTACGCGCGACGACCCCCCATTGTCACCCGCCGCCCGCCGCCCGCCGCCCGCCGCCCGCCGCCCGCCGCCCGCCGCCCGCCGCCCGCCGCCCGCTACTCGTCACGCGCGCGGCGACGGCGCGAAGCAATGGCGCCCAAGAAAAAGCTCGGGCAGATCTTGATCAAGCTCGTGTCGCAGGCGCAGACGGGATTCTTCTACGTGGTGCGTTTCGAGTTGCGGGGAGCCGCCGAATCGACCGACCCTCTCTGCCGCTCTCCGCCCGCGCCCACCGAATGCGCTCACGCCGCCCCCCCCGCAAAACCAATGATAAAAGCACGCAGACCAAGAAGAACCCGCGCAACGTGCCGCACAAGCTCCAGCTCGTCAAGTACGACCCCGTCGTCAACAAGCACGTTTTGTTCACGGAGGCCAAGCTCAAATGATGTTGTTTCGTCGCTCGAGCGATCGATTGGGTCTCGACCGCCGGCGCTGGAGTTGGCGTCGGTGTCGGTATCGGCGTCGTTTTTCTTTCATTTGCTACCAGCGCCCCGTAACCTGTCACGCACACACACACGATCGATAGATGGCACATAGAAACACTAGGCTGCACTGCAACACGTGCTGCTTTACGATTGGCCTGTTTCCTGAGAGTTCTCTTCACGCAGCTCTTCGCGCATTCAGTTCAAACATCGACAGCTCTCTCGCCAAGTGAGAATCCTTGAACCAACCTGGGAGACCAAACGAGACGTCGCGCTTTAAAGAGGCGAGCGCGCGACCGTCGCATCCGCGGGGCGAGAGAGCGCGGTGGTGGCGTAGAAGAGACAGAGGGAGGAGAAAGGACACCTCCTTCGATGGACGCGCGGCGAGGGCCCAAGCTCGGGGACGCCGCGTCGCTGTGAGTTTTGTCAGGCGGACGTCTGCGAGAGAGCGGCTGCTTCGACGATTGTCTGTATCTCGCGCGAGTGCGCCGGTGGCTTGACGATCGACCGCCAACGCCCGCGTCTCTCGTCCCGCGCTCAAAAGGCCGACACGTCCCTCCCCTCCTATGCAAAAAAACCAACAGGTGGAACTTCACGGCGTCGCCCGGCTGGACCAAAGGGGAGGTGCGGGCAATGCGAAAACCCACACACGCAGTACAGGGGGCTCAAAGGCCGCTGGGGCCGCCCCCCCCCATAGGTCCCCGCCGCTCCGCCGCCGCAGCCACCCCGCTCTTTCGCTCACGCCGCAGCCGCCCGCCCGCCCGCCCGCCCGCCCCGCGTTTTCAAGACACCCTCCACACTGCGAACCCAAAAACAAATAAGCACAGGCCAACCTCCTGCGCCTCTGCCTCATGAAGTACGGCGTGGGCCAGTGGCAGCAGATCCAGGCCACGGGCCTCTTGCCTGGCAAGATGGCGCAGCAGCTCAACGGCCAGACGCAGCGCCTGCTGGGCCAGCAGTCCCTGGCGCCTTTTACCGGCTTGCGCGTGGCCGTGGACGCCGTGCGGCGCGACAACGCGCAGAGGCGAGGGGGTGCGGACGTGCAGTGCAAGTCCGGCCTGATCGTGTGGTCGGGACCGAACCCGACGCGGGAGATGAAGGCGGCGTGGCAGGACGAGTCCAAGGCCAAGTGAGTTGGTTTTTATTTGCTTCATCGTGTGTTGCCGCGGATTCGGCGCTGTGTTGCCGCCGGCGGTCGTCGGGGGTCGTCGCCGCTGGTGGTCGCCGCTCCTCTGCTCTTTGGGGTCCCCCCTTTTGTCATTTCATCTCCCAAAAGCGCCCAAAGCGCGACAACCCACACACAACACAAGCATCGTCCAGGTACGGCCTGTCCGATGAGCAGCTCGCGGCCGTGGACGCTGAGCTCGAGCAGGCGGCGGCAGCCGCCGCAGAGGCAGGCAAGACGGCGGCGGCGGCGGCGGGCGGGGCGGCCTCGTCTGCGGCCGGCGGCGTCGGCCGCGGCGGCGGCGGCGACAGCTCTGGCTCCGGCCTTGACCTCCCGCAGCGCCAACAGCGCCAGCAGCGGCTGCACGAGATCCTGGCGGCGGCGGGAGGCGCGACCGACGCCGACCTGCGCGCCCTCCCGCGCGGCGTGGTGTCGGGCGCGGTGCTGCCGCTGCTGCGCGCACGCCTGGCCGCGCTGCTTCGCCGGCTGGAGGCGGCGGCGGAGGCAGAGGCGGCGGCGGGGCAGCAACAGCAGCAGCCTGAGCAGGACCGGGAGCAGCGAGCGGAACCCGCAGGCGCAGCGGCGCCAGGAGGGGACGCCGAGGGCAGGCAGCCGCGCGCCGCTGGCGCGGCGGCGCTGCTGCTCGAGGAGCTGCGCGCGCTGGCGGCGCAGCGGGCGGCAGCGCGCGCGGCCGAGCCCGCTCCACCGCCGCCGCAGCCGCAGCGGCAGCCGCGGCCACGCCCGCCCGCGACGAAAAGGGCGAGAAAGGGGGCGGCTCCGACGGCGGCGACGACGGCCGGGGAGACGGAGGTGGGCGGGGAGCACCAGCAGCAGCAGCAGGAGCAGCAGCAGCAGCCGCCACAGCAACGACAACATGACGAGGCGACGAGGAAGAAAAAGGCGGCGGCGGCGGCGGCGGCGGCGGCGGCGAGGAAGACAAAGGCCCCCGCTGCTGCCGCCAAGGACGGGGCGGCCGACGGCGGGGCGAGCGCCCCCCCCTCCCGCCGCGCGCCCGCGCCCTCCTCCCTGTCCCTCCAGGCCATGCTCGACGCCGACGCCCGCGCCATCTGCGCGATGGGCTTCTCGCGGCGCATGGCGCGCGACGCGCTGGCCGAGGTGGGGCCGGGCGCGGTGGACGAGGCGGTGGCGTGGCTGCTGGCGCACTGCGTGTGAAAAGAAGGAAGCCGGGGGTGCGATCGGGGAATAAAAGATGAAATAGGCAACAAAAAAGGGACCCCCGCTCCAGTTGCCGCTGCTGCTGCTGCGTTTCCTCTATCTCCCTCCCTCCCCCAAGTTCGCCGCCTCTAGACGTCGTTGGCGTCGACCTCCTCCTCCGGGACCGTCGGCGGCGGCGCGTCGGCGGCGGCAGCGGTGCCGTCGTCCCCCGCCTCGCGCGCCTCGAGCACGGCGGGCGCGCCGGCCTGCAGGCGCTCGACGATGCCCGCAGCGGCTGCTGCGGCCGCCGCCCCCGCCGCGCCGTCGCCGTCGCCGTCGCCCGCGCCGTCGTCGCCGCGGCCCGCGCCCTCGTCGCCCGGCGGGTCCACCCAGGGCAGCATCGTCCTGAGGAACGCCACAAACGGGTTGGCGAGCTCCTCGGGACCGAGGCGCACGCGCCCGGGCGCGGGGCCGGCTCCCCCCGGCTGCTGCTGCCCCTGCTGCCCCTGCTGCTGCTGCTGCCGCCGCTCCATCTCGGCGATCGCGGCCATCTGCAGCGCGAGCTCGGCCTCCTCGTCCTCGGCCTCGCCGCGCCGCCCGGCCGCCTCGCGCAGCGCGGCCTCAAGGTCCGGCCGCCCCTGCTGCTGCGCCTGCTGCCGCTGCGCCTGCCGCTGCGGCCCCTGCGCCCCCTGCGCCTGCAGCAGCTCCTCGCGCGGCAGCGCGTTGACCGCGTCGCCAAACTCGGCCACGCGCAGGTGCCCATAGGCGTTGTCCGCGCGGACGCGGCGGCGCGCGATCGGCGCGCCCGCCTCCTCTTGCGGCGGCAGCGGCGGCGGCGCGCCCGCGGCGGCGGCGGCGGCCTCGGCGAGGGGGCCCGCCGCGGGCAAGGCCGCCTGCCAGCGATGGGCGTCGTCGTCGTCGTCGGCCGCCGCGGGCTCGGCGTAGGCCGGGAAGGCCTCGGCCGATACGGCCGCCCAGTCGGAAGGGCGCAGGCCGCCGAGCGCGTCGCGCGTCCACATCGGCGGGATGGGCGCGGGGCCGCTGGGCGGCGGCGGCGGCGGCGGCGGCGGCGCGGGCCCGCGGGCGCCGCCTGCGTCTCCCCGCTCCTGCGCCCGCGCCTGCGCCTGCGCCTCGCGCGCCTCTGCCTCGGCGGCGTCGGCGGCGGCGCTCGCGACCTCGAGCAGCAGGGCGCGCGCGCCGTCCCCGCGCCACAGCACGTGCGAGCGCTCGACGAACAGCGCGGCCAGGTGCGCCGCCGACTCCGAGGGCGGGTCGCGCAGCGCGCCGCCCGCGCCGCGCCTCGCCGCCGCCTCGGCCACCTTGGCGGCGTCCGGCGCGCCGCCCAGCCCGAGGAACAGGCGCCGCGCGGCCAGGTCGTGCCACGCCCGCTCGCGGCACGCTCCCTGCTGCTGCAGCTTGGCGACCAGTCGCGGCACGACGTCCGGGTGCAGCAGCACGGCCTGCAGAAGCAGGGCGCGCGGCCCCCGCGAGAGGACGGGGTTGCTGCCGTTGTTGTTGCCGGCGCCGCCGCCGTCGGCGGCCTTTCCCTTGCCCCTGTCCTTGGCGGCGGCCTCCGCCGCCTCCTCGCGGTGACGGTGCGCCGCGAGCGCTAGCGCGTACGCAAAGTTGGGCTGCAGCGCCAGGTTGCCGCCGCCGCCGCCGCCGCCGCCGCCGCCGCCGCCGGAGCACGCCTCCCACGACGACGACGCAAGGCGCCCGAGCCACGCGAGCGCGCCGCCGCCCGCCCGGAGCGCTAGGTAGTCGACCAGCACGAGCGCCCCCTGGTGGTCCTCCGGGTCGAACGCCAGCAGCAGCTTGGCCGCCTCGAGCGCCGCGCCGTGGCACCCGCGCCGGCTCAGCGCCTGCACGTGCCGGAAGAGCGCCTCGAGCAGCGGGAGCGTCGTCGGGCAAGAGGGGTCGAGCCGGCGGGTGGAGGGGGCGGCGGCGCACCCCAAGGGGGCAGGGTGGTCCGCCGCCGCCGCCGCCGCCGACGCCGCGCCCGTGACGTCAAACACGGCGGGCGAGGTGACGACCGTGCCGGGCGGCGGGGCGGGGGCGGCGAAGCGGGCCAGGGCAGAGGAGGAGGACGCGCCGGCGCCGGCGCCGGCGCCAGGGCCAGCGCCAGAGCCTCCGGCCGCGGGGGGCGGCAGGGCCGGCCAGCACGCCTCGTACGCGTGCAGGCAGCGCGCGAGGCACTCGTCCGCCAGCGGGCTCTCGCCCATGTTGCGGTACAGGTCGTGCATCACCAGCAGCGAGGGCACGTGGTAGGGGCACAGCGCGGCCAGCACCGACGCCACCGCGCCCGGGTCGCCCGACGCGCGCGCGCGCGCAAAGGCGAGGTCGGCCTCGGCGTATCGGGACGCGGGCCGGAAGCGGCAGCTGAAGGAGGGGGCGGCGCCGTCGGGCGACGAGGACGCGGGGGGAGGCGGCCTGGGCGAGACCTCGAGCTTCATGAGGCCCGGCTCGAGGGGCGGCCAGTTGTCGCGCGGCTGCGCGAGCATCCAGCGGCGCGGCGCGCGCAGGAAGTAGTCGGCGCCGCCCGCGCGCGCGCCGTGGCGCGAGGGGCCGCCGCCGCCGCCGCCGCCGCCGCCGCCGCCCAGGCCGCGGCGGCCGCGGGCCCCTCCACCACCGCCGCCGCCCCCGCCGCCGCCCTCCTCGCGGTCGACGGAGGCGACGACGTCGGCGCCAAAAATGCGGCGGAGCTCGTCGTCGCCGCGCAGCTTGCGCGCGTCAACGGCCAGCAGCGGCAACAGGGCCGCGGCGCCGTCGCCGCCACCGTCGCCGTCGCCGCCGGCCGACTTTTTGCCGCCGGCCTGAGCGGCGGCAGAGGCGGGGGTCGGCCCGCCGGCAGGTCCGCCGGGATCGGTGCCCCCGGGCACCAGGTTGAGCTCGCGCAGCACGGCCTCGATGTCGTCGGCGTCGTTGGCGGGCGCGCAGGCGGCGGCGGGGGCGGCGGCGGCGGCGGCGGCAGCGCCGGCGGCCGCGCGCTGCTTGCCCTTGTCGGCGGGCTTTTTCTTCTTGCTGCGCTTCCTCTTACTGATGCCGCTGCCGATGGCGACGACGGACGCGGCCGCTGGTCCTGATGCTGCTGCCGTTGCTGCTGCCGCTGCTGCTGCCGTCGCCGGAGCGCCCCCTGCCGTCGCTGGTCGCCCGTCCTCCTGCTCCTCGCCGCCGTCGTCGTCGTCGCTCGACGCTCCATCGTCCCCTTCTTCGTCGCCATCGTCCCCGCCCAGCAGGCCAAAGAGGTTGGCTGCAGGTTTGGCGGCGACGGGGCTCGCGGACGCAACAGCATCGCCGTCGTCGTCGTCGCTCGCGGGCTCGGCGGCGGCGAGGGCGGCGCCGGCGTCGGCAGACGCAGCGGCCTCTTGCTCCTGCTGCTGCTGTTGCCGCTGCTTCTCGGCGAGCTGCAGCTGGAGGCGCTTCAGGTGCCGCGACGCCATCGCGTTTGGCTGCTGTTGCGCGTGCGCGCGTGTTTTTCCACGGGCGCGCGCGTGGATTTGTCTTTTGCTTGTTCTCTGCTGATTTGATGCGTGAGAGGCGAGGGTCGTGTGCGTGTGCGTGTGTGTGTTACTAGCTTGCGTGCGAGTTGGATGTGACTCCTTTCGGCGCGGATCGCCTTTTTGACCAAGTGGAGGAGAGAGCGCTCGCGCGCGGCGAGAGCCTCGGCTCGCGGCGACGGCGACCGACGGCGTTTAGCCGCTAAACTTTAGCGCGTTCAACCGGCGACATCAGGCCGGCGCGCCTGCACCTTAACCGCCATCACACACATACGCGCGCCCACAATCCCCCCTTCACCTCCCTTACGTCCGAGTCGCCTTGACGACAGCCGCACACCATCCTCTCCACTCGAGCGTTCACCCGAGAGAGGTCAAGTCGCCCACCCCTTGCCAAAGAAAGAGAGAGAGAGAAACTTTGCGGCGCAAGAAGGCGCAGAGAGCCCGAGCAGCAGCAGCGCGCCATGCACCCGCTGATGATGCAGCGCGCGGCTTCCAGCCTGGAGACGTCCACGTCTGGGCGCTCTGCCGCGGGAGCGGGAGCCATGAGGAGGTAAGGGCCCCTCGTTTTTTGTGTGGTCGTTCGCCCCTCGTTTTTCGTCTCTCCTCGCGCGGATTGCTGATTGCGGCTCGCGCGGCATCGCGTTGCGGGCCGTGCGCGCGCCCGCTCCTCGCCCGTCGCACCTCGGCCTCCCTGGTTGTCGCGTGATGACTTGTTTGCGCGGCGCCACCGCAGGATTGGGCGCACCAGCCAAAAACAAGAAACCCCCTCCTCCTCCTCACGCGCCCCCCCCGCTCCCCCTCCTTCCTTGCCCCAATCAAAAACAACAGCGCAATCGACGGTAGCTGGCGCGCCCCGACGCCTTCGTTGCACCGCAGGCGGCGACCGGACCTGGCCGCGGGCGCGTTCGGCGGCCTCGGCCTCGGCCGCCGCGCCGCGGGCGTGTGGACCGCGCCCGCGCCACCGGCAGCGCCGTCGCCCGCCGGCAACAGCAGCCGCGGCAAGCCCAGCGCCAGCGCCGCCCGCCTGTCCGCGGCGCGCCCGCCCTCTGCCGCGGCCTTCCCGGGCCCGGGCAGCAGCAGCGGCGGCCCCGGCAGCAGCAGCAGCAGCAGCCCCTCGCCGCCCGCCGCCTTTGCCGCCTCGGCCGCCGCCGCCGCCTTTACCGTTGGCCCGCCCGCTGCCGCCGCCGCCGCGCTGTCGGCGTCGCCACCGCCCGCGCTCGCGCCGCTCCCCAGCCCTGCGGCCGCCGGCGGCAAGGTCGGCGTGCTGCTGCTCAACCTCGGCGGCCCCGAGTCCCTCGACGACGTCCGCCCATTCCTGTACAACCTTTTCGCCGACCCGGACATCATCCGCCTGCCCTCGGGCCTCCGCTGGCTGCAGCCCGCGCTGGCGTCGCTGATCGCCACGCTGCGCGCTCCCAAGTCGGCAGAGGGCTACAAGGCGATCGGCGGCGGGTCGCCCTTGCGTCGCATCACGGAAGAGCAGGGCGCCGCGCTCGAGGCGGCCCTGCGCGAGCGGGGGCTCGACGGCGCCGGGTGCTACGTGGCCATGCGCTACTGGGCGCCGTACACGGAGGAGGCGCTCGAGAGCGTCGTGCGCGACGGCGTCCGGCGCCTCGTCATCCTCCCGCTCTACCCGCAGTTTTCCATCAGCACAAGCGGCTCGTCGCTCCGCTTACTGGAGCAGCTGCTGCGGCAGGACCCGGCGCTGGCGGCGCTGCCGCACACGGTGATCCCGTCGTGGTACCAGCGGCCGGGCTACGTGGGCGCGATGGCCGACCTGATCGAGGCGGAGCTGGCCACGTTCGGGGACGGCCGCGAGGGGCGCGAGGCGGGCGCGGCGGCAGCGGTGGCGGCCAGCCGCAGCAGCGGGGTCGGCAGCAGCAGCGCCGCGGTCGGCGGCGTCAACAGCCAGGTGGGCGACGAGCTGCCCGTGCACCTGTTCTTCTCGGCGCACGGCGTGCCCAAGTCGTACGTCGAGGAGGCGGGCGACCCCTACAAGGAGGAGATGGAGGAGTGCGTCGGCCTGATCGTGCGCGAGCTCGAGCGGCGGAGGGGGGGTAGGGTGGCGGCGGCGCAGCAGCAGGCGGCGGCCGCAGGCGGCAGCGGAAGCGGCAACATTAGCGCCGCGGCCGCCCTCAACGAGCGCGCCCTCGACCATACCCTCGCGTACCAGTCCCGCGTCGGCCCCGTCGAGTGGCTCACCCCCTACACGGACGTGTCCATCCGCGACCTGGGCGCGCGCGGCGTCCGGCGCATGCTCGCTGTTCCCGTTTCCTTTGTTTCCGAGCACATCGAGACCTTGGAAGAGATGGACGTCGAGTACCGCGAGCTGGCGGAGGCCTCCGGCATCGACCAGTGGCGGCGCGTGCCCGCGCTCAACACGCACCCGCGCTTCATCGCCGACCTGGCCGACGCGGTGGTCGAGGCGCTGCCCTACGTGGGCTGCCTGGCGGCCACGGGCGTCGAGCTCGGCGCCGCCCCTGGTAGCGGCCCAAACGGCGGCGGCGGGCTTGTGCCAATGGGCGACCTCGAGGCGCTGCTCGACGCGTACGACCGCGGGCGCAGCCGCACGCTGCCCGCGCCCGTGGGCCCCTGGGAGTGGGGGTGGACCAAGTCGGCCGAGACGTGGAACGGACGGCTGGCCATGGTGGCGCTGGCGTCGGTGCTGCTGCTCGAGGCGGCCACGGGCCAGGGCGTGCTGAGCCGCCTGCTGACGCTGGAGTGAGGAGGGAGGAGGAGGAGGGAAGGTTTCGCGTCGGACGAGAGACAGGACGACGACCACAACACAGACACCAACCCCATTGTTTCGACGTGTTTTTGCCTTGGGGATCGGAGCACGCACTCGCGCACGAGCGAGTGTGCGAGAGATGAGGGAGAGAAAGACGACGACGCGCGTATTCACTTCACAGTTGCAAAAAACAACTTCTTGATATCGAGAGGATGAGAAGACGACAGCGCGACGACGAGGGCGAGGCGCTCCGACGGCCGACGCTCGCCGCGCGACGGACGACAGGCGGCGGGAGGTTCTTGCCGGACCAAACGAACAAGCAGCGGGGCTGGTTACGAGAAGAGCCACAGGGGCCCGATTGTGGTGCTAGCGACTAGAAAAAGGGGGAGGTGCGGGGGGGCAAAAGGGCTGAGGGCGCATTCATTTTCGCATTTGGGGTTTCCATTGAGACGGCGGACCGCCGACGACGCCAACGCCGTCGTGCGAGCGTACGCCGCGACAACGCGGCACACACCACGGCGACAGCGGGCGCGCGCGGGCCGATCCCAGAGCTGCCCTCAATGCTCGTGCTGCTGCTGCTGCTTCTGCTGCTTGCGCTGCTGCTGCTGCGCGTAGCTGAGCGCGACCTCGCTCTCGAGCTTGCCGGGCGAGACGTTCTTCAGGTACAGGGTCGCGCTCACGAACGCCAGGAAGCCCGTGACGCCCGCCAGGCGCATGAGCGGCGTGCCCGGCAGCTGCACGTGCGGGTCGACGAAGATGCGCTTGATCGTCGGGTCCATGTTTGGCTGACGTGAGAGGTAAAAGGGGGGCGGAGGGTTTGCGTTTTTTGTGTTAGTGCCCGTGGCCTCCTTTTGTCTCGTCGGTGTGTCGTGGAGGTGGGCTGTGCGTACGTGATGTCTGTGTGTGTCCAATGAGGTCGTTGATCGGGAGGGCAGAGCGGGCGGACGCGGCGCCTTTGATCGACCGCCGCTGCCGCCGACGACGCCGACGCGGACGGACGGACGGACCGCCTTTACGCCGTTGCCGAGAACGCCTCGAAGTATAAACGCGCGTCCCTGACGTCCGATCGCGCCGATTGCATGCTCGCGCGTGCCCTTCAGCGAGCGATCACTACTTTGACGTACTGCGGACCGAAGAATCAAGCGACACCCCCTCCGATTCCATCTTCACGGAAGAATCAATCATGCACGCCAGGCAAAAGCACCAGCAGCGCGCCGGCCTCGCTGCTGCCCCGCACATACGCGTGCACGCGCGCCCCGTCGTATGCGCCGCGTGCAGGCGTGGACACCCGTCGCCGCAGCCGCCGCCGCTGCTGCCGCGCCGCCCGCCGTCGCTCTTGCTCCCGCGCGCCGACTCGGTTTCTGCCGCCGCCCCCGCGACCACAACCACCACCACTGCCGCCGCGGCCGTCTGCGCACCTGCAACAGCAGCGTCGGAACTAGCAGCAGCAGCAGCAGAGGCAGCAGCGGCAGCAGCGGGGGCGGCCGCCCTCGAATCCCTGCTGTTTGGCGGCAACGGCAATAGCAGAGGCGCCCCCGCCGCCGGCCCCGCCGCCCTTGCCGCCCTGCCCTGCCCCTCTCCCTCCTCCTCCTTCCGGGCTTTCGCCCGGCGCGCGCTGGCCTACTCGCCCGCGCCCGCCCAGGCGGCCGACGAGGAGGCGTGCTACTCGGTCCTGGCGCTGCTCGGCGACGCGGCGCTCGGGGTCATTCTTGCGGACGCAGGCGTCGCGGTCGCGGCTGCCGCGGCCACGACGGCCGGGGCGAGCTTGGACGACGGCGGCGGAGGGGGGGCGGCGGCGGGGACGGCGGGGGCGGGCGGCGCGGGCACCGTCGCCACCGTGGCCCTGAGCCGCGCCTACCTGGCGCTGACCGCCGATGCCTGGGGCCTGAGGGGCATGATCCGCCCGGCGCCCATGAGCAGCGACCGCAACAGCAACAACGCGTCGTCGTCGTCGTCGTCGTTGTCGTCGTCGTCGTCGTCGTCCCCGCCGCCGCCGCCGCTGCCGCTGCCGCCGCCCCACACTATCGGCGAGTGGCGCGCGCGCCTGGGCCACGCCGCGCTCGCAGAGGTGCTCGAGGCGGTCGTCGGGGCGGTGTTCGCCGCGGACGACGGCTGTGGCGGGGGCAGCGGAGGAGACGGGGACGGCGCCTCTGCTGCCGCCGTCGACGCGTGCGCCGCGCGGGGGTACGCCCGCGTGCGCCGGCTGTTTGGCGCGTGGATGGCGGCCTCTTACGAGTCAGTGCGGGCGGCGCACCTGCGGGCGCAGGCGGCGGTGCTGAGGCGCGCGGCGCAAGAGGCGGCGGCGGCGGCGTGCGCCGAGGAGGAGACCGCCGCCGGCCCGCGCCCCCGTGCAGCCGAGGCCGCCGGCGACCCGTTTGCGCCCCCGTGCCCCGCTGAGATCGCGGCGGCGGCGCGCTGCCTCGAGATCGAAGCCGCGGCCGCCCGACGCTCGGCCGCGGCGGCGGCCAGGCGGAGCCCGCTGCCCGTGGTCGACCCGCTCGACGGGGGCGTCTTCTTCTTCCCCTCCTCCGGTGGGGGGCGCAGAGGCGAGGAGGGGGGGCGGGACGGCGGCGCGGGGCACGAGGAGGCGGAGGAGGAGAAAGAGGAGGAGGAGGAGGAGGAGGGCGCGGCGGCGCTGCTGGAGGCGACGGTCAAGGCGGCGGTGGCGCAGTGGCGGCTGCAGCAGCGGGAGCAGCAGCCGACGACGTCAGCATCGGCGGCGCCGCCGCCGTCCCGGTCGCCCTCCCGCCGCCGCTCTGGTCCCGCGGCCACGCGCGCCGCGTGCCGCCGGCGCATCGCCTTGGGCATGCTGCGCCTCGAGGCCTTCCTGGCCGCCACGCTGCGCTCGCGGGGCTCGACGCGGGCGCTGAGGGCGCGGGCGCGGCTGCAGCGGCGGCGCCGCGCGGCGGCGCGCGCCTCGGGCGGCGGGGGAGGGAGCGACGGCGCGGCCGAGGACGAAGAGGAGGAGGCCTGGATGTGGTGGCGGGGGTGGGCGGTCGCCGGGGGGCCGTCCCCAGCCGGCGGGCCGTGGGCGCCCTGGCCCTTGGGCGGCGGCGGCGGTGGCGACGAGGCCGAGGCCGCGGCCGCGGCGTCGACGCTCCGGCTGCTGCTGCTCCCTTCGCAAGCGGCCGTCGTCGACGCGCTGGCGGTCCCCGACGTCCGCGACCTCGCCCTGAAGCTGCAAGCGGCGTTTCACAGCGCAGCGGCGCCCGTCGGCGCGACGGCGACGACGACGACGACGACGACGACGATGACGACGACGGCAGCGGCGCTCCTCCCCCCGGCCAGCCCCGCCGACTTCACCAGCCCGCGGGCGGCCCGGCGCGCCGCGCTCGCCGTCCTCGTCGTCCTCGCGTCGCCCGCGGGCGCCGGCGCGGGGGCCGAGCGCGGCCACACCACCTGCCGCCCGCTGGCCGCGTCGGCCAAGCGGCTGCGCGGGCTGCCCGCCCGCGCCCACACCGCCGTGCGCGGCACGGCCGCCCTGCACTCGCTGGGCAACGCGGCCATCCGCCTGGCCGCCGTCTCGCGCTCATATTGGGGGCCGGACGAGGCGGCGCTGCTGGTGTCGCTGGACGAGGAGGACGACGACGAGGACGGGGAGTCGGGCGCCGACAGCAACGGGGAGCGCGGCGCACCCAACGGCCGCGGCCGCCGCCCTCGCCGCTCTCGCTCGCGCTCGCCGTCGCCGTCGTCCTCTTGGCGCCGCCGCCGCGCCGCCGCCGAGCCCTCGCTCGCCGGCCGCCTCAGCTCGGCCGCGTCCGCCCTATGCACGACGCGCCACCGCTGCAGGATGGCCGCCGCTTTGATCGACCCGGAGGAGGGGTGGGTTGCCCGCGCGGCCCCCTTCCGCGACGCCCGCTTCAAGGCACAGAAGAACGCGCTCAGCGCCGCGCTGGACGCGGCCGTGGGCGCGCTGATGGCGGACGCGGGGCCGGGGGCGGCGATGGCGCTGAGCGGCGGCCTGCTGGCGCGCACGTCGGGCGTCGACGTGTACGCGCCATGGGCCAACAAGAGCACGCGGCGCCTGAAGCTGAGGCTGCGGGGGGAGACAGAGGCAACGGCGGGCGGCGGGGAGGACGCCCTCGACAGCACCCCTGAGGACGCCGTTGTCGTTTCTTCGCGTTGAATCGCCTTCTGACATCGATGTAAAAGAGCACGACACAGACACTCCGAGCCGGTTGAATATTCTGCTGCTGCTACCGCTGCTGCTGCTGCTGCTGCTGCTGCTTCTGCGGGTCGTGCCGCGCCAGCGCGCGCAGCACCAGCGCGTCGCCGCGCTCCCACACGCGCTGCTCGGCGGCGGGCACGGGCGCGCGGGACACCGGCACGGGCGCCGCCGCGTGCGCGTCGTCGCTGCCGCCCCCGCCGCTGCTGCCGTCTCCTCCGCCCATCGTGGTGGTGGTCGTGGCCGGCGTCGCGATCGCGCCGATGGCTGCTGCTGCCGCCGCCGCCGCCGCTGCTCCCGCCCCGCCGGGCGCCGGCAGCACCAGCGGCAGCAGCAGGCGCGCGACGTCGCCCGCGTCCTCCCCCGCCTGCCCCCCCTCCTCCTCCTCCTCCATTATGATGGCCTCCGCCCCGCCCATCCCCAGGCCGCCCCCCTCGCCCCGCCGGCGCTTCCTGCTCCCCTCGCCCTGCGCCGCCGCCTCCAGCGCCCGCTGCCGCTGCCGCCGCCCGCGCCGCCGCGCCGCCGCCGCGCGCTCCTCTCGCAGCAGGCGCGGCAGCGGCGCCAGCGCGCGCTCGGTCGCCGCGAGCGCGCCGCGCACCAGGTAGAGCGCGCGGTCGAGGCGCGCGGACAGGGCCGCGTGCAGCGTGGGCGCCTGGTACACCGACATGTACAGCACGTAGAAGTAGGCCGTGGCGCGCGCGACGCCGCCCATCGGGCCGCCGTAGCCGCCGCCCGTGCCTACCCCGCCCGCGCCGCCGCCGATGCCGGTGCCGACGCGCCGGACCTGCCGCCGGATCACAAACAGGCGCTGCGCCTCGTGCGCCTCGGCGACCACGTACTCGGTGCGCCCGGGCGATAACGAGCGCAGGACGCCCTCCACGGACGGGTCCAGTCCCCTCGCGCGCGCGTCCGCGTTGTTGCAGTCGGACGGGTCGTAGAAGGGCGACAGCTCAAAGTAGCGCAGCGCGGAGGAGCGCGTGAGGTCGCCAAAGGGCCAGCCCGGGTCGGACCAGACGATCGACGTCTTGTCGTCGTCGTCCGCCGGAAGGAGCGACTCTAGCGTCGGGGCTGGTGGCACTGCCATCGGTTCCTGTGTTGGTCGCGTCTGAAAGAGCTTCCACCTTTTGCTGTTTTGTGGCTTTTGATCACATTGTTTTATTGGTTTGTTGTACACACGCGACACTGACTACTATGTCGCTCGCCGGAAGGGGGGGAACAGCGCCTTGGCAGCGGCGTCCGCGTCTCCGTCGGCGCACGCGCCGGCGTCGAACGGGCCGACGTGCCGCCAAACCTCTTCGGCCGCCGCGGCTGTTGTTGCTGCCCCTCCTCGATTGCCGCCGCCGCCGCTGATGCCCATGCTCACGGCCGCGTAGTTGCGGCGAGCGCGCCGCGCCACCTCTGGATCCGCTAGAGCCCGCAAAGCGCCGGGCGGGATCGCGGCCCGCGCGCCGCCGCCGCCACCGCCCCCGGCCGCCGCACCCGCCGCGCCCCCAGCCGCCGCCGCCGCCGCCGCCGCCGCGCCGAGGAGCGCCTCGAGCCCCCCCGCCGCGCGCACCATGGCCGCCGCGGAGCCGCGGGAGGTCACGCCCGGCAGGTTCAGGCCGGCGACCCCGTGCTTGCGGCTGCCCGTCAGGGCCAGGGCGGCCGCGCCAGCGTCGTCATTGTCCTCCGGCCCGAGCGCGCGCCCGCCGCCTGGCGCCGCCCCCGCTGCCGCCGCTGCCCAATCCGCCTGGTGCAGCCTGAGCGGCGACGCGTCGCCCCTCGCGCCCGCCGCCAGCTCAAGGAACGCCACCGTCGCCGCGTCCCTTGGACTCGAGGACACCAGGCGCAGCATGTCGCGGTCGCCGCTCGCGATCACCACCGACAAGGCGGGCGGCAGCGGCAGCGCGCGCGACGAGGACGACGACGACGACGACGACGACGACGACGATGAAACCGACGACGGCGATGGCGGGCGCGAGCGCAGCGCCCTGCAGAGGTCGGCGATCGCGTCGTCGGCCGTCTGGCCCGACGGGGCGACCAGCCTGATGAGATCGGGACGGCCGTGCAAGAGGTGCGCGCCGCCGCTCAAGGGCGGGCTGCCTCGTCCGCGTCCGCCGCCGCCGCCGCCGCCGCCACTGACAAACGCCGCCGCCGCTCGCGCGTCCCACCCTCCCCCGCCTCGCCCGCCGGCCCAGCTGGTTGTTGCCGCCGCCACCGCTGGACCATGGGCCGCGCCACCCTCTTCGACTCCATCAACCTTGCTGTCGAACGCGACCACGACGGCCGCGGGCCCCCGCACGGCAGCCGACAAAAAGGCCAGCCACCGCCCAAACTCGTCTCGCGGCGTCGGCGTCGCGCGGGCGCCCGCGTCGCCGCCGCGTGGCCGCTGCGCGCGGTACGCGAGCGCCGCAAAGTTGGTGCCGTCGACGACGAGGACGGTGCTGCTCCTGGCGATGTTGCTGTGGGCCGGCGTGTCGCGGTGGCGGACGGCCCACGCCCCTTGCGGCAGGTGCAGAGGAGGAGGAAGATTGGCGGGAGGCTCGGCGTGCAGTCCAGACGCACGATTCTGGACCCGTGGTGACCGCCGCTGCTGCTGCTGCTGCTGCTGATGGCGCGCCGGCCGCCAGCTGTCGATCGCGCGCGCGGACGATTGCATGGTTTGGAGCCGGATTTGATTCGTGCTGTCGTGCTCGCGAGAGGGGTCTTTCGGGAGCGCCGACGCCGCAACCGTCGCGCCGCGACGCGCAAGTCGGGAAGGCGTCGGCGACGAGCGACGAGCGACACGCCGACGCAAATTCTCACAAGAAGGGCTCACACGCTCGTGCGACACAACGCAGCACATGATCCCCCTCCAATCTATCATGCTATCACGACCGTCATCATCCCCATCACGCCAAGCTACAAACTCAAGCCGCAAGCAGACCCTCGCGCCCGATTTCGAAATCCGACAGCTCTCCTCTCCTCCCCCTCTTTTCCGTCACAATGGGCGGCGACGACTTCTTCGACGAGTTTGGCAAGGGCGAGGGACTCTTCACAAGCGAGGAGGAGCACGCGCGCATCCGCGAGGTCCTGCTCGCTGGCGCACCGACGCCCGGCGGCGACGGTGACGCAACAGCGGCCACGTCGTTGCAAAATCGCTTTTGCGCCGTGCTAAACGAAATGGCAGCAGGAAAGTACCCCAGCCTCGAGGCGGCGCAGGTCGCGCACCCGCTCGACCCGTACTTGAGGGCTGCCCAGGACCCCGCGGCGCTCGAGTCGATGCGCGCGGAGGCCGCCGCCGCCTCGAAGTGCGCCGAGCTGCAAAAGGAGGGGGAGGCGGCGGCCGGCGGCAAGGGGACGTGGGAGCCCCCGCCGGAGGACGAGGAGCCCGAGACGGCGCAGGATTACGAGTAGTGACGAGAAAGATTGGAGCAGCAGGGGATTTGTAACACACACGATCGCACAAAGGAGGCGATTCGAGGGCGGGCGGGTGGGCGCGTCGCTTTGGTCTAGCCGTTGGCGCTGCGCGCGCTGCGCGCGCGCCGCCACTTTTGCGCTGCTCGAATGCGTCTTTACGTGCGCACCAGCAATTTTGTGGTCCCCGCAGGCGCCGCGGCCGCCGCCGCCACCACAACCACGCGCGTCGCCGCGCCGAGCGCCTCGACGTCGCGCGCGGCCTCGTCGAGCGCGCGTCCGAGCGCCTCGCGCCGCCGCAGCCCCGAGGGCGTGTCGGCGGCAAAGCAGAGCGACAGGCGCCCGTACTGGAGCGACAGGGCAGCATGGCGCGCCTTGGCGCTGCCGAGGAGGGACAGGCGCTCCGACTCGGGCAGCGACGTCGGCTGCTCACCGCCTTGATCTTTCTTGCGCGGGGAAGGCGGGCCAGCGGTGGCGGCGGCCGGGGGCGAAAGCGGCGACGACGCCGAGGCAGCAGCGGCAGCAGCCGCGCTCGCCTTGGACGCCGCTTTGATCGGCGGCCTCAAGCCCGCCGCCGCCGCCGCCAGGGCCACCCCGGAGCCGCGGCTGCCGCAAAAGGCGGGCGCCTTGCCGTATCCGGGCTTGCCCCGCAGCCAGTACTCGGACGCCGCGCCGCCTTTTCCGTCGAGCGCGCGCGGCGGCGGCGCGTTGAGCGCGCGCTCAGCCGCTGAGGCGGCGGCGGCGGCGGCGGCTGCGGCCGCTGCGGCCATGGACGCTCGGTTGGCGGCGAGCCAGTCGACGTCGCTGCGCAGGCCGCACGGCGGCTTTGTGCCTGCGGCCGAGGGGACGGGGGGCTTGACGGGGAGGCGGCGGGGGCGGCTGCTGCCGCTGCTGTTGCGGTTGCCTCCTCTGTCGGACGCTGCGGTCGCCTCTTCCGGGCGCTCCTGTTGTTGTGTGTGTTTTTAGAGTTGCGTGAGCGCGCGCGACGAGCAACTGGAGGCAACTGAGACACCAGCAATGATGACGCCGGCTCTCTCACCTTGCCGCGCGCGCCCAGACGGGCGGCGCTGGCCAGCGGCATGTCCGGCAGGAGCGTTTTTGCTTGTGGGGGGGGGGGACGGCGGCCGCCGCACGAGGTCAAACGCGTTTTTTTTGCGCGTGGGGGCCGGTGGGCGCGCGCTTTTCGAGGATGCCTGCGTGCTTTGAGCGCCGACGTTGCTCGATTCCTAGACCATCGTTTATGGAGCAACTGAAAGGAAGCTTGGCAATGGAGGGGGAGAGCGGATCACGCGCTCGGCTGATTTTTTTACGCTTTTCTTGGCGTTTTTCTTCCTCGCGGCGGCGGTCGGCGGCGGCGGTAGGCCGGCAGCGGCGGCGGCGGCGGCAGAGGGTACATGACAACGTGAAGCGCGCTCGAACTGTGCGTACAACAAAAGTCAGTCAGACTGTTGATCGACGCAGAGACTCCATCTACATCACAAAGACAAGGCAAAGCATCTGCGAAAGCACAGCGCACCACCAACGAAAAAAAGGATAAAGCAGGAAACGATGTCGTCAACGCCGCCGGCGCGCACAGAGCAGCACGCGCAACCGCAAGAAGAACAGCAGCAGCAGCAGCAGGTGCCCCGCCGCTTCCGCGCCGTCGAGCTGGTGCCGCCTGCCGAGATGGTCGCCGCCATGCGGCCCGGGGAGGACGGCGGGCTCCACGCCCCGCCGGGCCCGCCCGCCATCGCGGTCGCCGGCGGCGGGGGAGGCGCGCATCAGCCGTTGCCCCATCGTCTCCGCGCCCGCCTAGCGCACGAGGCGCCGCAGCGCGGCGCGCCTCCGGGGCGCGGCGAGGACCCGCACGCCCCGCGGCACCTGCCCGTCGCGCAGGCGCAACCGCTCGCGCCCGTCGTCCAGGAGAGCGGCGGCGCGCAGGACGCGCTCATCGAGAGCGCCGACGCCGACGTGGCCGCCGCCCACGGGCGCGGCAAGCAGGGACGCGAGCAGCACGCCGCGCGCGAGGCGGGGGGCGCGGCGGCGGCGCACCGCGGCAAACGCGTGCAGGACGCGGCCGTCGGCCCGGCGGCGCGCGGCGTTTGAAGAGAAAAAACAGTGGGACGGCAGCCCGGCCAATGTTTTGTTTTTCATGAGAGAGAGAGATAGAGCGCCCGCGCGCCTCATGTTGCCGCCGCCGCCGCCGCTCCCGCAAGAGCGCGAGGATTCACCTTGATTTCGCGCGCGCACCCCCAACAACCGTTCACAAAAGATCAAACGCGCACCCAATCAGACGGAGAGACGCACATTTCCGATTTCCGAGAAAGAATTGTCACACAAAAAGCAAGACGAAACGTTCCGACAAAAAGCGACGAGCCCCCCCCCATCACTGCTGCTGCTGACTCCGCCAATCCGCTACGGCCCGCAGGAACCGCCCCCTCAGGCGCGGGTCGGCGGCAAACGCGCCGCGCGCCGCCCGGCTGAGCGTGACGCCCGCGTGGTTCTCCACGCCGCGGGCGACCATGCACATGTGCGCGGCGCGCGCGACCACCATGACGCCCTTGCAGCGCGGGGCGCGGCGCGGGCGGTCTGCGGCGGCGCCGCCGGCAGCGGCGGCCGCCGCGGCCGCCGCGGCAGCGGCCGCCGCCTCGGCGTCGGCCGCGCTCGAGGACGCGGCCAGCAGGCGCTCGACGGCCAGGGACACCTGGGCGGTCAGGCGCTCCTGCAGCTGCAGCCGCGCCGCGTAGGCGCGCACGAGCGCGGCGGCGCGCTGCGAGCTCAGCGCAAAGGGGGACGGGCGGGGCGCCGGGGCGCCCTCGCCGCCTCGCCCCTCTGTCCGCTGCTGCTGCTGCTGCTCGCCCTCATCGCCGGCGTCCTCGTCCCTCTCCAGAACGTAGGCCACGTGGATCGTGCCGTAAAAGGGCAGCAGGTGGTGCTCGCACTGCGAGACAAAGGGCAGGTGGTGCTCGTGCCACTCGAGGCGCCCGAGCGCCGCCGCGGCCTCGGCGTCGGCGGCGGCCGCGGCAGAGGCGCCGGCGCGGCCGCCGGCCGACGACGCCCCTCCTCCTGCCCCTCCTCCTCCTCCCGCGAGCGCCTGCGGGGGCGGCACCTCGGCCAGGGCCGCGGCGAGCGGGGAGCGGTAGCCGCGCGTCGACTGCAGCAAGGAGGCGACGTAGCGCCGGGCGGACGCGGACGCCGAGTCGCGCGACAGCGCGCCCCAGCCCGCCCAGCCGCCGCCGCCGCCGTTCCCGCCGCCGAAGTCGCTGCCGCTCGCCGTCCTCCGCGGCCGCCCCTCCTCCGCCTCCTCCGCTTCGTCCGCCGCGACCACCGCCCCGGTGTACTGAAGCAGCTCCGCGGCCGCGGCCTCCATTTCCTGCACGGTCACACCGTCGTCGTCGGCCAGGATGTCGTCGGCGGTGGCGGCGTCGTCGTCGCGGTCGCCGTGGCCGTCGCCGCCGGCAGACGGGCAGCAGCAGCAAGGGCAGCCGCCGGCGCCGCCGCCGATGGCAGCGGCGGGAGCAAGAGGGGGCTCGGCAGCAGCAGCAGCGGCAGACGCCGCGTTGAACGCTCTTCCGTCCGAGACGCACCCCGGGCAAAGCGTGCGGGCGCCCCCGCTGGACGACGCGCCCGCAGCGCCCGTCCCGGACGACAGCGACGGCGGCGCGCCGTGCGCAGCCGGCCCGCCGCCACCACCGCCGCCGCCGGCGTCGCTCGGGTCGGGCGTGCCCGGCGGCGTCGGCAGGGGCGAGCAGCCGAGCGGCGGCGGCAGCGGCGGCGGCGCACGCAAGGGCGCCGCCGTCAGGGCCGCGAGCGGGTCGAGGCTGGGAGACGGCTTGGCTGGTTGATCCCACCGGTCGGTCGGCTGCTGCTGCTGCTGCTGCTGCTGCTGCTTGGCGGCAGCGGCGGCGGCGGCGGCGGCCACAGAGGCGGCGGCGGCGTCGATGGCCGCCGCCTCGGCCGCGACCGCCGACTCGCGGCTGCTGCGGGCGGCCACGGGGACGACGTGCTCGGGGCGCAGGCCGGGGACCTGCAGCAGGGCGAGCGCCTCCTCCAGCAGGTCTGGGGCGACGAGGCGCGCGGGGGAACAGCCGTCGTCACGGCCGCTGCCGCCGCCCTCGCCGCCCGCGCCCGCGCCCGCGCCCGCGCCCGCGCCCGCGCCCGCGCCCGCGCCCGCGCCCGCGCCCGCGCCCGCGCCCTCGCCCGCGCCCGCGCCAGCGCCCGCGCCCGCGCCCGCGCCCGCGCCCGCGCCCGCCTCCTCGTCTTCGTTCTCGACCGCCGCCGCCGCCGCCCAGGGCGCCAGCACGCCCGCGGCCGCCGCGCACACCACCCGCCGCGGCCCCGTCGCCGCGTGCGTCAGGTGCGCCGCCTCCACCACCACGAGCGCCCCCGCGGGCACCAGCGCGCCGGCCAGCAGCGCCAGCACGTCGGCCGCCAGCCGCCCCTGGCCCTGCACGCGCCGCGCGGCCAGGCGGACCAGCCGCGCGAGCTTGGACAGGCCGAGCACGCGGCGGGAGGCCGGGCAGGGGCTGTAGGCGACGTGCGCCCGGCCGTGGAAGGGGAGGAGGGCGTCGTCGCTGAGGGCGGCGAACTCGACGTCGCGCACGACGATGAGCGCGCCGAGGGACCAGGGGGCGGCGGCGGCGGCGGAGAGGGAGACGGGCGGCGGGCGGGCGGCGGCAGCGGCGGCGACCGCACAGCACGGCTCGGCGGCAGAGCCGCCCTGGCCGCCGCCGCTTCGCCTCCTCCTGCCGCTGCTGCTGCTGCCGCCACCGCCGCCGCCTCCGCCGGCCGCTGCCTCCTCCCCCGGCTCCGCCAGCGCCTCGCGCATGGCCGCCGAGACCCCGCGGCCCCGGCACAGGCAGCGCGGCAGGAAGCAGGGCGCGCGCGCGGCGGCGGCAGCCGCGGCCGCCTCGTCGTCGCCGCTGCCGTCGCCGGCGCCGCCGGCCGCGTCGTCCGCGTCGGCGTCGGGCGCGACGCACGCCTCGAAGAAGAGCGCGTTGTTGACGATGCTGTTGTTGTGATGGTTGGTGATGGTGGTGATGGTTGGAATCAGCTGATCGCGGCGCCGTGAGAAGACCTCCTCTCGCCGCGGGTGGCCTCTGTCTCTGTCTCTCTTTGGCCTCCTCCTCCCCACAGCACAACATAGACGCGCGCCCCCTCTCTCTCACCTCACGCTGTCCTGGCGGTAGCCCTGCGTCATGTCCAGGAAGGCCTTGGCGACGCGCTGTGTGTTGATTGATCAGTCGAATGATTGGTCGGATTGGCGGCGCGTGACGAATGAGCGGATTCCATCAATGTGTGCTTTGCTCTCGCGCGCGCCCCAACGGCAGCAGCAGCCGAGACCCGTAAGCCCACAAAGGCGCAGGTTGCCTCAACCCATCCGACCAATCCAATGCCGTGCGCACCTTTGGCGTGTCCCTCAGGCCCTCGCGGTCGGGGTCCTCGCCGACGCCCTTGAGCAACGTGCGCACGCACCCCTGCATCGCGCGCAGTCGCCGCGCGTAGGCGTCCGTGCCGGCGACGAACGAGTCGTCGACGGGCGCGGTAATTATTGCGCTCATGGCGTCGGGTTTGTGTGAGTAAAGGATGAGTGGGGAGAGAGAGACTGGGGCAGTCTGCGCGATATGAGCCGCCGTCGGTGTCGGCGTCGGCGACGCCGACCGCGACCCGCCACCGCCCGCCCGCTGGCGCTTGAGCGACAGAGAGCGCCCCACGCTCGCGCGCGCAGTCAAGATCACTCGACCATGTTGACACATCCAATCCAATCACAGCTGCGCGCGCCTTAGAGCTTCAGACACACACGCGCAATCGAAGCAAATCCCCCGTCTCCCCACAGCGGACTCAAAACGCCGAGACCCCAGGACACCGATTGGCCGCGACACGCGCGCCATAAGCACCTCCATGACCGCGCTCCTCTCTCAACGTTGATCGCGTCAGCGGAGAGCGGAGCAGGTTTGCGTGACGGACGCACCGCGTCCCCCACCCCCAACGATGGACGGCGTTCAGGCGTCGGCGTCTGCATCGTCGGCAGGTGAGCCTCGAGGAGGCGGCGACGGCAACGTCGGCAACACCACGGGCAACATCAGCAGCAGCAACAGCGGCGCCGCCGCCGACGACCCCATGGCCGGCCCGGCGGTCGTGGGCGGCGGCGGCGACTGCTTCTGGGACCCGAGCGACGACGCGCTGCTGGACGACGGCGGCCATTACGGCCACAGCGGCGACGGCGGCCACGGCGGCCACGGCGGCCGTTACGGCGGCAACGGCGGCGACCCCCTCACGCCGACCGTGGCCGGGGCGGGAGCGGCGCCCGACGCCGCCGCCGCCGCCGCCTCGGCAGCAGCAGGACTCGATGGCCCGGGCTCGCACCCCCGCGGCCCGCCCCCGGCGCACCCCTACTGGCTCGCGGGCGGGGGCGCGCCGCCGGGCGCGGGCGCGGGCGCCGCCTCTGCCGCTCCCGCCAAGGTCCCCTCCTCCTCCTCGCCCCCGCCTGCGCCCCCTCCGCCCCCGCCACCTCCCCCCCCGCTCCGCCCGCACGCCCCCCCGCGCGAGCGCCTCCCCTCCGCCGACGAGGCCGACCTCGACGCCTTCCTGTGCCGCGTCTACCGCTATTGGGCCGAAAAGGGCCTCGCCACCTTGGTGGCGGGCCGGCTGCTCAACCTGGCCGCGCTGGCTCTCACCGTCGCGCTCTCGTCCGCGCTGCTGCTGCGGGTGGACTGGGCCGGGGTGGCGGGCGTTCCCGCGTGCCTGGCGCGCAGGAGCGCCGAGGCGGCCGAGGCGGCGGCGGCGGCGGCGGCGGCAGCAGCGGGAGGAGCAGACGGAGGAGGAGGAGGCGCCGGCCCGTCGCCGCCGCCGCCAGCGCCGCCGCCCTCCCCCGCGCCCCCCCCCCGCTCTGCTCCTCGCGGCGACGACGCCGAGTGCGACATCCTGTGGGCCGCGCTGCGCCGCCGCCCGCCGGGCGCCCGGCTGTCCCCCGGGGCCGCCGCCCTGCGCGTCGCGGGATGGCTCTACGCGGCCCTGGGCGCCGCCTACTGGCTGTGGGCGGCGCTGCACCTGTGGTCCGAGGCGCGCGGCGCGCTGCGCGTCCGCGCGTTCGTGCGCGGCGCGCTCGGCTTGTCGGAGCGCCAGCTCGGCACCCTGCCCTGGGGCGAGATGTGCGCGCGCCTCGCCCGCGCCCAGAGGGCCCCCGGCGGCGTGCGCCTCAGCGCGCAGGCCGACCTCGACGAGGCGGGGATCTGCGCGCGCGTGTGCCGCCGCGATAACTACTTGCTGGCCATGCTGGACGAGGGAGCCTTGGCGCTGCACTGCCCCTGGCCACCGTCGGCGGCGTCCGTGTGGCGGGACTGCCTGGGCGCGGGCCTGCGGCGAGGCTGGTGGTGGCTCGGGGCCAGGGCGCGCAGGCTCGCGTGGGCGTGGGGCGTGTGGCGTTGGCGGCGAGGGGCGCGGCGGGCGGCCGGGATAGCGGGACTCGGCGGCAGAGGCAGCGACGGCGCCCGGGGCGACGCGGCAGCGGCGCCGCTGCTGGCCGACGAGGGCGGCGGATGCGAAGGAGGCGGCTTTCACGACGAGGACAGCGGCGGCGGCCCGCGTCTCCCGTCGCCTCCCGCGCCGCCGGCCATCCCGCCTCCGCCGCCGTCCCCGCGCCTGCCCCCGCTCAGGCGCCGCTTCCTGCTCACGCGCACCCTCGAGTGGGGCCTGCGCTGGGTGCTGCTCGGCGCCGTCTTTGAGGCGCCCTCGCCCCCTCCCGGCACGGGCGGCGGCGGCGGCGGCGGCGGCGCGGGCGGCGGCTCGGGCGGCGCGGGCGGCGGCGGCGGCGGCGCGAGCGGCCACGGCCCGGGCGCCGACGGCTCGCGCGTCCGCCGCGAGTTTGGCGTCTTTTCTGCCGAGGGCCTGGTGCTGGGCACCGCCGCCTTTGGGCCCGGCTCTATCGGCGGCGAGGATGGGGAGGACGGCGGCGAGGGCGACGAAGACGACGACGAGGGCGACGAAGACGACGACGAGGGCGACGAAGACGACGACGACGACGACGACGACGAGTGGAAACGCGCCTCGGCGGCAGCGGCAGTGGCCCACAGAGGCAGAGGCAGGACGGGCGACGGCGACGGAGCCGCACTCGGCCCCCGCAGGACCAGGGGGCGCAGGCGCAGTCCCCGCCCGCCCCGCAGCGCCGCCGCCCTCGACCGCGGCGACGAAGGCGGCGGCGACGACGGCGACGCCGACGCCGACCCGGCCGTCCGCCTGCTGCGCGCGCGTCTGCGCCTGGCCGCGCTCGCCCACCTGCTCGTCGCGCCCTTTGCCGTGTGCTTCCTCATCGCCGCCGCCTTCCTGAGCAACGCCGAGCGCGTCTACCACCACCCGGGCGCCGCCCTCGGCGCCCGCCGATGGTCCCCGCTGGCCAGGTGGCGGCTGCGGGAGATCAACGAGGCGCCGCACCTGGTCCAACGCAGACTCGACGCCTCGCACAGCGCCGCCGACGCCTACGTGGCGCAATTCCCCTCGGCGCTGCTGGCGCGCGCCGCCCGCTTCGCCGCCTTTGCGGCGGGGGCGTTCGCGGCCCTGCTCCTCGCGCTGACGCTGGTGGACGAGCAGCTGCTCGAGGCGCCGCTGGCGGGCAGGCAGGTGGTGTGGTGGCTGGCGACGACAGGGATCGTGCTGGCGGCGGCGCGCGCGGTGGGGGCGCCAGAGGGGGGGGGAGGGGGCGGCGCGGGCACGGGCGGGGGCGGCGGGGGCGGGGGCGCTGGCGCGTCTGGCTCGCACGCCCCCGCCTCGGCCTCTGCGGCAGGGCGTTCCGGTGCCGCGGGCGGGGCCGGGGGCGGTGCTGGCGGCGGCGGCCCCGGCAACCACTGGGGCGCGCCGCCGCCGCCGCCCGACCCCGAGCGCGCGATGCACGAGCTCGCGCTGCACACGCACTACCTGCCGCGGCACTGGCGCGGGCGCGCGCACACGCGCGAGGTGCAGTCGGCCGTGCGCGCCATGTTCCGCCTGCGCCTGGCCCTGCTGGCCGACGAGCTCTTCTCGGTCGTGTTTGCGGCGCCGTGGATCCTGGGCGTGTCGCTGCCGCGCGCCGCTCCCGCCGTCGTGCGCTTCGTGCGTGGGCGGACGGTGCGGCTGCCGGGCATCGGGGACGTGTGCTCGCTCTCGGCGTTCGGGGACGACGCGCTGTGGGCGCGGCACGGCAACCCGCGGTACGGGGCGCAGCCAGGGCGGGACGCACGTGGCGGCGGCGGCGGCGACGGCGGCGATGACGACGACGGGCGCGGCGAGCGCGCGCCGCCGCAGCAAGGCAAGGCGCGCCAGGGCAAGTCGCGCCAGGGCAAGGCCGAAAAGTCGTTCGTCACCTTTTGCGCCACCTACCCGACGTGGCGCCCGCCCCCCCGGGGTAGGGCGCTGCTGGCGGCGCTGGCGGCGCACGAAGTGCGCGCGGCGGCTGCGGGGCAGAGGGTGGCGCGCGAGGCGACGGCGCGGGCGGTGCTTGCGGCGCTCGGCGGCGGCGGCGCAGGAGGAGGGTGGGGGGGCGGCGGCGGCGGCGGGTGGGGTGGCGGGAGCGGCGGTGGCGGCGGCGGCGCCTCGGCGGCGGCGGACGGGGCGGCGGCGGCGGCGGCGGCATCGACGGCGTCCTTGCCGCCGCCTTCTTCGGAGCTGCTGGTCGGCGAGGCCCTGTCGGCGCTGGCCGCGTCCGGCTCGCTTTCCGGGTGGTGGCAGGGGCAGGGGCCGCCCGGCGCCCCCGCTGACGCTGCCGCCGCCCGTGCGGCCGCCGCGGACGAGCGGGCCGCCGTGGCCGCCGCCGCCGCCGTGCTCGCGGGCCTCGCCCCGCCCCCCACGCGCAGCGCTGCGCTTGGCGGGCCCGGCGGCGGCGGCGACGCCGATGAGGACGAGGAGGAGGAGGAGGCCGCCGCCGCCGCCGCGATCGCCGCCGCCTCGGCCGCCGCCGCCTCTGCCCTCTTTGGCGGCGGCGGCGGCGGCGGCCAGGGCAGGGCGGAGGCCTTTAGCCCCTTTGCGGGCGCCCCCGCCGCGCCCGAGGTCCACCACCTGCGCCGCTCCCTCTATCACTCGCGCGATTCTGCGGCGGCTGCAGCGGGCGGCGGCGGCGGCGGCGGCGGCGGCGGCTTTCACCACATCCCGCTGCCCAGCGGCGCCGGTCACGGAGGCGGCGGCGGCGGCGCCAATTACGGGGGGAGCGCGCGCCTGTCGTCGGCCCTGCAAGGCGCCGCCGCCGCGGGCGCAGGCCCCTCGTCCGCGGCGGTCGGCCCCTTGACGTCGCTGATGCTCGGGGGCGGGGGCGACGCGGCGGGCGGCGGCGGCCATAATTCCTTCTTCGGCGGCGGCGGCGGCTTTGGCGGCTTTGGCGGCGGCAATAACGGCGGCGCCGGCGGCCACCACTACGGCGCGCCCACGCTGCCGCCGCACCCCCTGGACGACGGCGTGGAGCTGCGGGTGGCCGCGGGGCAGTCGCTGCTGCAGTCGTACTACGCGAGCGCGCGGGACGGGGAGGCGCGGCGGCGGGCCGAGTCGTGGGCGCGAGGCGGGGGGGAGGGGGATCTTTAGGAGAGTGTGCGAGTTGACGCGCCGCTGAGGCGCCGCCGCCGGCAAACGGTTGCGACCAAACAATAAACGTAAGAGGTGACAAAACGTGTTTTCCTTCTCTACAGCAGGCACAGCTCGATCATCGCCTCGCGGCGCTGGGGCGACGCCCACGCGAGGACGCGTGCGGCGCCCGCGGTGCCCGGCACGACCACGTCGAGCCCAACGGCCAGGTCCACGAGGGACGGGCGCACGGCGCGCGGGGCCAGGGCGCCGCCGCCTAGGGCGCCGACGCCGCCGCCGCCCCTGCCGCCGCCACTGCTCCGCTCGAGCGCAAACCGCGCGTCCACGCGCGCCCTCACGGGTCCGACCAGCTGCTGGGTGGCCGAGAGCGTCAGGGCGTGCCAGACGCCGCGCTGGTCCAGCGGCGAGGCGGAGGAGGAGAGGGCGGCGGGGGGCGGTGCGGCGAGCGCGGCCCGGGGGGGGTCTCCGTTGGCCGCCGCCGCCGCCCCTCCAGCCGCGCCCTGGGCGCTTGTGCCGACCGCCTGCGTCGCCTCAGCCGAGGTCAGGCCCACGTCCACCGCCGCCTCGAGGCGCGTGTAGCTCATGAACCACCCGCCCATGCCGCCAAACTGCACGCTCGCGGCGCCGCACGCAAAGGGGCGGGCGGCGGCCGACCCGTGCCGGCGGGGCGACAGCGCGGCGGCGGCGGCGGCGGCGGAGCGGCAGGCGCTGCCAACGGCGCGCCCGGCCCTGTCGCGGGCGGCGCGCGCGGCGCGCGGGGCGTGGTGCATGGCGGCGCTGATGGCGGCGGCGAGGGGGTCGCGGGGTCCCGGGGGAGGGGGCGGCCCATAGGAGGAGGGAGGAGGGACGCGCGCGCGGGGCCGCGCCGAGGCGGCAGCGGCGGCGGCGGCGGCGGCGCTGCCGGCGGCAGCCCTGTTGCCGCTGCTGCTGCTCCCCCACCCGCCGCCCAGACCGCCAGGGGGGTGTAGCGGCGTGCGCACGAGCACGCCGATGAGGCCGCTGACGCGGACGTGCGGGGCCGGCAAGAAGGCCGACCAGGGCGCGCGGCGCCGGCGCGCGTCGGCCTCTTTCTGCCGCTGCTTGCCGCCGCCGCCCTCGTCGCCCTCCTCGCTGCCCGCGCCCCGCGAGGCCGCGCCCGCCACCGCCCCCCCCGCTTCCCTCTCGCTCCGCAGCGCCTGCAGCTCCGTGCGCAGCCGCTCGATCGCCTGCGCCGCATGCGACACAGCGTCCCGGACGCGCGGGATCGAATCCAGTGGAGGCAACGTCGGCGCGTCCGCCGGCAGGTGCGCTTTGAGGCGCGCCTCTGCCGCAGCGCGCCGCTGCTCCTGGGGCGTCATCGGCGGCGGGAGAGGCAGGCCGCCGCCGTCGCCGCCCCCGCCCCCGCTGTCGGCCGTCGCGGCCTCGTGCTCGTCGCGGAGCTGCTTGCGGTGGGCGGCCTCGGCGCGGCGCTCGGTGGCGGCGGCGACAGTGCGACGCGCGCGGGCGTGAAGGTCGGGCTGGTCCGGCTTGGAGGCGGAGCCACGGCGTGGCGGCGCCGAGGCAGGGGCGGGCGAGAGGGCGTTGTTGGCGCCGGGGGCCGGCGGCGACGGCGGCACGGCCGCTCCGGCCTCCCTGGCCTGCTGCTCTTGCTGCTGCTGCTGCTGCCGCCGCTTGCGCTGGAGGTACCAGGGCTGTCCGCGCCAGATGTTCGCCTCGCCCGCCAGCGCCACCGCGGCCTGGGCGTGCAGCGTCACGGAGCGGGCGCCGCTGCTGCCGCCGCTCGCCCGCGCCGCCGCCGCCGCCTTCGCGCCGGGCACGGCGGCAGCCGCGCCGACAAAGCCTGCAGAGGCAGAGGCGCCGAGGGGCTGCCCGTCCATGGCGCCGTGCGCGCCAATGCGCCACAGGACGCGGGACGCGCCGGAAGGGCCGCCGCGCGAGCGCGAAGCGGCGCGCGCCTCGCCCAGGCCGCCGCGCTCGCCGCCGTCGGCGTCGCTGTCGTCGTCGTCCTCCTCGCCGCCGCTCTCGCCGGCGCCGGCGTCCCGCTGCCGGGTGGCCGCCGGCCGAGGGCCGAAAAGGCCGCCGCCGTTGCCGCCGCCGCCGCCGCCGCTCAACAACGGGCGCGGGGCCGGCGCGAGGTCGAGCGTGAGGCGCACGGGCTGCGTGCGGTAGCGCGAGGCGGCGTCGGCCTGGCGCTCGTTGACGGCCAGCTCGGCGACCAGGTCGCAGGCGCCGGGCAGCAGCCGGGCGAGGAGGCCGCCGCCGCCGCCCTCGCCGCCGCCGCCGCCGCCGCTCGCCTTGCCGCCGCCGTTGCGGCCGCCGTTCGCGCCGGGGAAGAAGGGCGGCAGCGGGCTGCTCACAAAGGGGGCAAAGTCGGCGCCGCCAAAGCCGGAGGAGAACGTGTCGTAACTGCGGTGCGGGACCGCGTCGGCGCGGTCGCCCCACCTCGGGGAAGAGGAGCCGGACGACCCGTCGCCGCCGCCGCCGCCGCCGCCGCCGCCGCCGCCGCCGCCGCCGCCGCTGCCGCGCCCACCGCCGCCGCCGCCGCCCTCCGCCCCCCGCCGCTGCGTGCGTCCGCTTCCGCCCCTTCCGCCGATGCGTTGCCGCAGCGTAATGAGCGCCGAGGCGCCGTGGCGCGGCGGCTCGGCGGCCGCGGCAGTCGTGGCCCACGCCGGCGCGGGAGCGGCGGTGCTCGGGCGCGCGCTTGCCGGGCTGCTGAGCGGCGGGCGGGGCGGCGCCGCCGCCACCGACGACGCCACCTCGCCCCCTTCGCCGCTCGCTGCTTCTTCCGCCGGTAAAGGCGCAGGCGCGGCCGCCTCGCCCGAGTCCTCCGTCCCCCCGTCGGCCGGCCCGCGCCTGCCCCTACCCAGCGACCGCTGCGCGGTCAGCAGCGCCTGCCCCACCGCGCTGCGCCCGCGCGCGCCTGCGCCGGCCGACGCGGCGCCGAGCCGCTCGGCGGCGGCGGCGGCGGCGGCGGCGGCGGCGGCGGCGGCGGCGGCGGCCCGGCCGCCGATGCGCACGCCCGCCACGCGCAGGCTTGGCTCGGTCGGCGGCGGCGGTTGCTGCTGCTGCTGCTGATAAGCAGAGGACCCGGCGCCTGCAGCGAGGGAGGACGACGAGGACGAGGCGACGCCGCGCCCGCCGCCGCCTGCCGCCGCCAGGGACGCGGGCGGGGGCCAGGCGGCGCCGACGCCGCCCGCGCCGCCGACCGACAGCAGGCCGCGCTGCGAGTCCGGCACCTGCTCGAGGCCGTCGGCGCTCACCACCACGGAGAGCGTCGTGCCGGGGCCCAGCACCGCGCGCCCGACGGCGGCAAGGGCGTAGTTGTCCGGGTCGGCCAGCGACAGCAGCGCCTGCCGGCCGCCCGCCGCCCGCCCGGTGCCGCCGCCGCCGCCGATGCCGCCGCTGCCGCCGCCGCCGATGCCGCCGCCGTCGTCGCTGCCGCCTTCCGCCCCGAGCCCCCCCGCTGCCCCGGCCGTCGCCACCGCCACGCGCACCTGCCCGACCGCCCGCTGCGCCTTGGCGCGCCCGACCAGGCACGCCCACCAGCCGCGCCCGCCGGCCTGCAGCAAGGCGCGGTCGGCGGCCACGCCGCCGTGCTCGCGCGCGTAGGCGGGGATGGCGGGCACGCCGACGGCGTGCGCCGCGACCAGCAGCTGCGGCCTGCTGACGCCTTTTGCCGCCGCCAGGCGCAGGGGCTGCGGCGCGCAGGCGCCCAGGGTCGCGCGCCCGTGCGGCGCGTGCGCCGAGGCAGTCGCGCAGCCCCAAAACTGCGCGGCGACGGCGCCGTCGACGTGCGCGTCGAGCTGCCGCTTTTCCGGGACGAGCGGCATTGTTTGTTTTTCTTTGCTTTTAGTTTTGCTTTGCTGGTTGCCGTTCGATGGTGATGCCCAAGTGATCAGGCGCAGGTCTGGGTCGACGGCTCCTCCCCCTTGGCTGGCCGGGGCGCGTGTTGTTGGGTGGGTGGCGCGCGCATAGAGAGAGAGAGGGGAACAGCAACTTGTTTTTCTGGTTTGGCTGTTCGTAGCGGTACCCGAGAGACTCAGACAGGGGTTCTAAAAGACAAAGAGGGTGGACCCTGGGTCGCGGTCGATCCCGCCTTTCGGATCGTTGATGCGTGTCTCTGTGGCTTTTGCTCGCTGCATCTCGACCAAGCAAAAAGAGGCGAGCGCGGGCCGTCTTGCCGCGCGCAGCCGCCGCCGACGCGACGCTGCTTGAGGGCGCGAGCGGCGATTTCATCAAGAGCCCCGACCTCTCGCGACTTCGTGCACATGCATTTCACAAAAAGCACCCACTCCCATTCCCAATCATGCTCCGTCGAACCGCGAACACGCTCGGCCGCCGGCTGCTCGCGCAGCAGGTACGTTTCCCTGCTCGATTGGATTTTTGTGGCTCGCCGGGTGTGCGGTCCCAGTGATCGGCCGCTTTCTCACGCCCTCACCAATCACACGCACTCGCAACGACAGGCGGCCTACACCGGCAATGAGTGCGCCCTCATGGCGCGCGGCATCAGGTGGGTGCATGCATGACAGAGAGAAAAGGCGATTGGAGAGAAACACAACGCACACAACAGCAAAAAACCTTCTGGAGGAGGAGGGGGGGAGCTTCTCGAGGCAATCGCCGATGCGTCCCTCCCGCGCCGCGCCGCGTTTGCGAGGGCGCGCGTGGGCGGTACTAGGCGGCGCGAGCGCAGGGCCGCGATTCCGCGCATGTCGGCAGCATCCGCCCCGTCCAGCGACGCGCGCGGGTGCGCGTCGTCTCGCCCCCCCCCACCTCTCTTTTCGGAGGGGAAGCGCGCGCGCCGTCGAGCGGGCGGCGGCCGCCGCCCGCTTTGTCGGGTTTTGCATCGCTTTGCGTGCCCCGCTCCCGCTCACCTGTCTGGTTGCATCATCCACCCGCTCACAACACGCCCCTCCTCCTCTCCTGTCCCCGACCTCCTTCTCCCTCGCCCAATCACACCATCAAACCACGCAAAACGAAAACCAAAAACACAATCAACCCCTCCTCCTCCCCCCCCAAACCCCCCACCAACCACAAACCCCCCACCCCCCCACCCCCCCCCCCCACCCCCCCACACCCCCACACACAACCCACCAAACCCAAACCCAACCCCCCCCAACCC
>Ga0105054_10001005_pt1 | contig 46389 bp, 43 predicted proteins | sample BON02_FD_78091 | JGI IMG/M metagenome (GOLD analysis project Ga0105054, IMG submission 78091) | Freshwater microbial communities from Lake Bonney liftoff mats and glacier meltwater in Antarctica - BON-02 (megahit assembly) | ecosystem: Environmental > Aquatic > Freshwater > Ice > Glacier...
AATGGATTTATTTAATTTAGGTATTCGGTCGATCTTTATCGACAATATGATTTTCGCTTACTTCCTTGGAATGTGTTCATTTTTGGCTGTTTCCAAAAAAGTAAGCACTGCCATGGGACTTGGTGCTGCTGTCATTTTTGTATTGACAGTTACCGTTCCTACGAATTGGATGTTGAACGAGTACGTGTTGAAAGAAGGCGCACTGGTTTGGATTAGCCCTAGTTTAGCTGAGATTGATCTTTCATTCTTGCAGTTTATCATGTTCATCGCCATCATTGCTGCTATGGTTCAGCTGGTAGAAATGATCGTTGAGAAATTTGCTCCCGCGCTTTATGGAGCATTGGGGATATTTCTTCCGTTGATCGCTGTAAACTGTGCGATTCTTGGAGGATCATTGTTTATGGCACAAAGGGACTATACACTTGCAGAGTCGGTAGTATATGGCTTTGGATCGGGTGTTGGATGGTTATTGGCCATTATAGCCTTGGCTGCTATTCGGGAGAAGTTGAAGTATTCAAATGTCCCGAATGGTCTAAAAGGGTTAGGTATTACTATGTTATTGACTGGTTTGATGGGCTTGGCATTTATGTCCTTTATGGGTATTGATTTGTAATCACATTCAAGTTGAGAATATATTTGAAAGCTCTGGGATAGTATCTCAGAGCTTTTGTTTTTAGTGGTAATTGATTTTTATCAATTAGCTCGTAACTTTTGACTTATAAACCTTATTAAACCTAATTCTTATGAAAACTCTTTTTTCCTTATTATGCTTTTTAGCATTGTCTTTTTCAGTATCTGCTCAAAGTGGCGACTGGATTGAGCTTTTCAACGGTAAAAACCTTGATGGCTGGAAGATTTCTGAAAAATCCCAATCTTTCCAAGTTGAAGATGGTGTCATCAAAGTTGCCGGCCCACGTGGACATGCATTTTATAACGGTGATGTAGCCAATCATGACTTTAATAATTTCGAAGTGATCGCTGAAGTGAAAACCATGCCTGGAGCAAATTCAGGTATTTTCATTCACACACAATATCAGGAAGATGGCTGGCCAAGTGTAGGCTACGAAATTCAGGTAAATCAGAGCCATACCGACTGGAGAAAAACCGGCAGTGTATATTCCTTCAAGGATGTCAAAGATGTCTATGTGAAAGACGGTGAATGGTACACGGAGCATGTCATCGTCCAAGGTGATGTAGTGACTGTGAAGATCAATGGTGAAACGGTCAATGTATATGACCAGTCTAAAGACGAAAACCGTAAAGGTGATCTTGGAACCAAAAAAGCTGACCATGGTACTATCGCACTTCAAGCACATGATCCTAAATCAGTGATCTATTACAAAAGTGTTAAAGTGAAAATCCTTCCAGATTAATCTGAGAGAAATTACACTGAAAAGTATCTTCAAGTATAAATCCTGATTATTATTGAGTAATAATCAGGATTTTCATTTTCTAGCCATGTCATTTACCTACAAGCGTATTATCTCCTATTTCCTTAGAGGGATGCTATTTGTCACTCCATTAGCGGTTACCTTCTACATTATCTATCAAACCGTTCTTTTTCTGGATAATCTGATTCCAGCTCCCATTCCCGGCATTGGTATTTTGATGGTTGTCGCGTTGATAACTTTCGTCGGATATTTTGCTAGTCTATTCTTTGCCAAGCCAATTTTTGATTGGTTTGAGCGAGGCCTAGTTAAGATTCCACTGGTGAACTTGATCTATACGAGTATCAAAGATCTGATGGGAGCTTTTGTGGGAGACAAAAAGAAGTTCTCCTCACCTGTCAAAGTTCAGCTTAGTGATACTTTTATTCGATTAGGCTTTGTCACGCAAGAAGACATGTCCATGGTAAGTGAGCCTGATATGGTCGCCGTATATTTCCCGCACAGCTACAATGTCTCAGGGAATGTGTTCTTAGTGCCCAAAGACAAAGTAACTCCGCTAATAGGAGTCAAAAGCTCTGACGTGATGAAATTCATGGTCTCGGGTGGAGTTTCCCCGCTTGTGTAATCAAGGCTTATGATACCTCACAAAAGCTATCCATTCTCCATCAGGTGACCAGCTATGCACATTGATCGTGCCCTGGCCTCCGTAGAATACTTCGGTTAAATCCTTAATTTCTTTCGTCTCCACATTCAGCAAACGAAGCTTGACGTCTTTGCCAAAGGGATGAGACCCTTTTTGATCTTCTAAATAGGAAATTATTACTGCGGATTTATTATCTGGAGACGGATGTGGAAACCAGTTGTCCAAGGCATCATCTGTGAGTTGCTCAGCGCCACTTCCATCAGGCTTCATTCTATAGGCATGCATACTTCCTGTGCGATTAGAATTGAAATAAATCCATTTGCCGTCATAGGAGTATTCAGGACCGTCATCAAGACCTTCAGCATCAGTAAGTCTTTTCTCTTTGCCTCCAGCTGTCGGGATGGAGTAAATATCCCACAGGTCATTTCGCTCAGCACAATAGACCAAGGTTTTTCCGTCTGGACTGATTCCATGCCAATAGCTTGGATGGTCTGGAGTAATTAGTTTTGGTTCACCACCAGCAAAGGGAACTGTGTAAATGCGAGATCCAAAGTCAGGGTCACTTTTGCTGATAACAAGAAGTTTTCCGTCAAAACTTATCCCGTGATCATTGTTTGCCCGAGAGATTTTATCCGGCTGAATTTGGCCTAATTTATTTCCGTCTAAAGCTACTTTCTCAAGAAACCCGCCAGAGTTAATAAGTAAGTATTTCCCATCTCGGGACCAATTAGGAGCTTCGAAATGTCTACTTTCTTTTAAGATAGTTTTTTGTTCTCCAGAGGTTACATTTAAAATAACTAGCTCACTGGTGGTTCCCTCTGGAGCTTGCTGTGCATAGAGGGTTACTGAGAAAAAAACAACGAGTAATGATAAGAGAAATTTTAGGTTTAGCATGATAGGTTGGGGTTATTTGTGCTGTTATGATAAGCAACTGTAAATAAAATTATTGCATTACTTCTACCACATGCTCATTTCTTTCTGTAAAGTGGCCAATTTCCCAGATTACTTGATTTTGCTGCTTCATAGCCTCTTCAAACCTAGACTTGCTTTCAGGATCTACGGCAAGCATTAATCCTCCGCTTGTCTGAGGGTCACAAAGTTTGACTAAGTCCATTCCCACCACACCTTTTGTTTTGGCGCTATAGGCATTCCAGTTTCGGTATGTATTGTCAGGGAAAATAAACTGATTGATATATTCTTGCACACCTTCGATCATAGGAAGCTTTTTCAGATCAATCTCTGCAGAAACTCCAGCTCCTTCGCACATTTCTATCAAGTGACCCAGCAATCCAAATCCAGTTACATCTGTCATCGCATGGACTTCCTCGTGATTTCCGATGACTTCTCCTACGGAATTCAATCTGCATGTAGTATCCACCAAACTCAAATAGTCTTTATCAGAGATTTTCTGACGCTTCAGGGCTGTTGCCAATACGCCAACTCCCAATGGTTTGGTCAGGTAAATGATATCTCCTGACTTAGATCCGTTATTGATTTTGATTTTATGCGGATGTACAATACCGTTTACTGAAAGCCCAAAAATCGGATCTTTGGCAGCGATAGAATGCCCACCTGCCAATTCTATTCCTGCAGCTTTACAGATGGTCTTTGCACCTTCCATTACTTTAGAGGCAAGTTCAGGAGCTAGTTTCTCTACTGGCCAACTTAAAATTGCATTTGCGAAAATTGGCCTTCCACCCATAGCATACACATCTGAAAGCGCATTCGCTGCAGCGATTCTCCCAAAGTCAAACGGATCATCTACTATAGGAGTGAAAAAATCCACTGTATTGATCACTGCCAAGTCCTCTGAAATCTGATAAACAGCAGCATCATCTTTATGGGAATTCCCGACCAAAAGATTGGGATCGTTTTGAGAGAAAGATCCGCTGGCTTCTAAAATCTGATCTAGGATTGCTGGAGCAATTTTGCAGCCGCAGCCCGAGCCTTCACTCCATTCAGTCAGTCTTGTTGGTATAGTTTCCATGTAATTGTGTTTTTGCTTCGAGTAGTTTTTTGATGGATGTGTCTGGATCGATCTCACAAAGATCTAATTGGATAGTTTTGCCTGCAGCATGCTTATCCAAGTCAAACGTATAGGCTTTGTCATAATAGATAAGCATGTTTGAAATCCATTCAGCATGATTTCCTTCTACTATCGCTTCTATAGCTTGAGAAGTACGCAAGCCGCCTAGTCGCTTTTTGAGACGTAGAACAGCAAGGATTAATTCATCCGCGGGCAAAACAGCATATTCTTCAGCAATTAGGTCGATTCGCTCTTGCTCAGATTTTAGAATATCCATGAGTGGAGCAGCAAGCATTTGATGATAGAATCTATCTGGTAATATCAATCTGCCTATTTTTCGACTTTCATTTTCCACCCAGATAGGCTTGTTAGCTTCTTGCTTGCGCAAAGCTTCTGCAAAGATATTTTCAAATTGTTCTACAGTAGGCTGAGGGGCCTGGCCGATCGATCCAAAGGAAGACCCTTTGTGATTTGCCAATCCTTCCAGATCGATAATTTGTTCTCCAGACTCCTGAAGTTTTTGAAGTAATCTGGTCTTTCCAGTACCAGTTTTCCCTCCTAAAACAAGGAGTTTCCAGTCTCTTCTGACTAAATCAAAACTATAAGTTCTATAGGTTTTGTATCCCCCCTTGAGTCGATATACCTCAAAGCCAATCATAGTGAGTAGCCATGAAAGGATTTGACTACGCATTCCTCCACGCCAGCAATAGACGAGTATTTTTTTCTCCGGGAATTTCTTTAAAACTTCTTTTAGGATCAAATGGAAGCGAGGGCCCACTAATTCAAAACCTTTGATTGTAGCTTCTTCCGATCCTCTTTCTTTATAAAGTGTCCCGACAACAATTCTTTCAGAATCATTCAGAATTGGAATATTGAAAGAACCTGGGATATGGCTTTGAGCAAATTCGCCTTCACTGCGGGCATCGATCATCGGGAATTGATCACGAAAACTCCAAAAATCATCTAAAGAAATTAATTGCTCTGCCATAAAGTTTGAAGATAAAAAAAGCCGCAAAGAATTTTTTGCGGCTCTGAATGTAATATGCTCAACTATTAAAGTTGGGCATCTAATTTTTGTGCCAAAACAGATTTTGCAACTGCTCCAACTTGTTTGTCTACGATCTCACCACCTTTGAAGAAAAGAAGCGTAGGGATAGATCTGATACCGAAAGCTTGTGCTACACCTGGATTTGCATCCACGTCCACCTTGCCAATTACGGCTTTTCCTTCGTAATCTCCAGCTAATTCTTCCACCAAGGGACCGATCATTTTACAAGGTCCGCACCACTCAGCCCAAAAATCGACTAGGATTGGCTGTTCAGATTTGATGATTTCTTCAAAGTTTGCGTCAGTAATTTCTATTGCTTTTGACATGGTATGTTTGGTTTTAAATTTCTGAGATTTCAAATATATGACCAAAAGCCAATAGCGGATTAATAAGTTCCGAGGGATTTAATTTTTTTACCTATGATCGATTGACAAAAATTATGATTGTAATACTTACTGCCAAGTATTTTGAGTAGTCATCAACACCAAATTTAGGGTGGATTACTGGTTTATTGGTATTTGATTAATAGTATTCGCAGACTGTACGTCTGACAAGCTGCTGACCAAAATGCAAGTCATATTCCTTCTCCTCGGCTATCGTCCCATCACTGGTATAAAAATATTGAAAGCCAGCTTTTTCTCCTCCTAGATTCTCTTTTTGCGCAGTCTTTGAGATTAACCTATCCTCGTTGTCGTAGTTTACCTTATAGGTGTAATAAGGCTGGAGAATTGATTTGTCCCAAAAGAATTGTTCTTCTATTACTTTTTCGGATTGAGGGCTTTCGTAAAAAAATAGCGCTTTTTCACCACCTCCAGGTATTGGTCCAACAACCTCAATTAATCGATCCTGCTCATCATAGAAATATTCATTGATGATAGTTAAGTCTTCAGATGATCCCTTGGATATGCTTGCCAATTTGTTGGCAGAGTTGTAAACGTACGTAGTGTTATTGAAATACTGAGGATCCCTTTGCTCATTTTTAAAGATTTTAGAGGAAATTAATTTGTGATCCACGTCGAAATAATTTATTGAATAAGCTATGGTATCGTTGATTTCATTTAAGCTAATTGACAGAATAGGATCACCTGATAAATTGTAAAAGTACTCTTCACGAGTTGTGAATTGATAATATACTGTTTTTGACTTTAGCTTTCCCGATGGGGATAAAAGATCGCCATTTAGAATAAACTTCAGCTCTACCAAATCGGGATTTTGCTCGATTTCAGAATCAGGTATTTCAGGATAAGAACATGATGCTAGGGTGCAAATGAAAACAAATAGAAAATAAGTGCTGTATTTAATGATTGTCAGATTTTCAATGAGTTAAGTCTAGATGTAAAGAATAGCTTAGCTACCGACAATTATTGGTTGATTATTTTCTTTCACTCCCAAATCAATAATCACCACCTAGAATCGCTCTATCTAAACCACCCGATACATCACTTCAGGGATAGCCTTCAGTTCGGTAATCATTTCTGAACTTGGATTGATAGAGAATCTTTGGGAGAAAAGCTCCAATGCAATATTTTCCTTGCGATCAATTACATCAAAATACAGCTTCGCATCGCCCTTATATTTTTCAGTGATTGCCTGCAATTTTTCCATCAGATCAAGCGTCAGATCATCCAGATTTATATTGATACGGAGACCCTTCACCATTTTCCCGCGAATTTCATCGAGCAGCGTAATATTGGCGATCTTAAACTCCAACTCATTCTCTGCCCAGCGCTTGCCGGCAACCGTTCCGCTAATGAATAAAAACCAGCCAGGCATAAAGTACTCTTTGAACTTTACGTAGTCATCTCCAAATAGGAAAAAGGTGAAAGCTCCCTGATAATCTTCCAGTGTAAGCGTGCCGAAAGGTTTTCCGTTTTTGGTTGTACGATGTGCGAAAGTCGATACTGATCCCGCCAATTTGATATCGCTACGATTTCTCAAACTTTCTAAATCATTCAAGTCCGTTAAAGCGGCATTTGTAAAGGAGTCGATCTCTAATCTAAACTGGTCTAGTGGATGTCCTGAGATATAAAGACCGACAACTTCTTTTTCAATGTTTAGCTGCTGTAATTGGGTAAAGGGCTCCATAGGTGCAATGGTCGGAAGCGGTACTTCCATGTTTCCAGCTCCTCCACCGAAAAGACTTACTTGATTACTGTCTTCTTCTTGCTGTACTTTTTGAGCGTACTTAGTTGCCTTCTCGATCAGATTCAGATCATTGTCTGCAGCCTCCAAATATTGTCTTCTATGATGCTGAGGAAAACAGTCAAATCCTCCTGCCATCGCCAACGCTTCCATGGTTTTCTTATTCAGCGCTTTAGAGCTTACCCGCTTCGCAAACTCAAATATGTTTTTATACGGACCATTTTTCTCACGCTCGTTGATGATCGCATCTACGGCCGCAGAACCTGCACCTTTAATTGCAGCCATCCCAAATCTGATTTCTCCAGCTGCATTTACCGTAAATCCATTTTTGGATTCGTTCACGTCTGGACCTAAAACAGGGATTCCGGCTCGTTTACATTCCTCCATGAAAAACGTCACTTGCGTGATGTCATTCATGTTGTTACTCAATACCGAAGCAAGGTATTCCGCAGGATAGTGAGCTTTTAGATAGGCCGTTTGATAGGCTATCCACGCATAGCAAGTCGAGTGAGATTTGTTAAAGGCGTAGGATGCAAACGCTTCCCAGTCAGTCCAGATCTTCGAAAGTTTCTTAGCATCGTGACCTTTGGCAGAAGCCTGCGCAACAAACTTTGGCTTCATTTTATCCAGTACGTCCTTCTGTTTTTTACCCATTGCCTTACGCAAAACATCCGCCTCACCTTTGGTGAACCCTGCGAGCTTTTGGGACAAAAGCATCACTTGCTCTTGATAAACCGTGATTCCGTAGGTTTCCTCCAAGTATTCCTTCATATCATCCAGATCGTATTGGATCTCTTCAGTTCCATGTTTTCTTTTGACAAAAGAAGGAATGTATGCGATTGGACCTGGGCGGTATAGCGCATTCATGGCAATCAAATCCGCAAAAACTGTTGGCTTGAGTTCGCGCATGTATTTCTGCATACCAGCAGATTCATACTGGAAAATACCGACAGTCTCACCACGCTGGAAAAGCTCATAAGTCTTCACATCATCAATTGGGAAATGATCGGCATCAAGCTCGATGCCATGTCTTTCTTTCACAATTCTGATCGCAGTTTTTATCAGTGTTAGGGTTTTTAGACCCAAAAAGTCCATTTTCAACAAACCCGCAGACTCTACCACGGAGTTGTCAAACTGGGTACAAACCATGTCTGAATCTTTCGCTAAAGCGACTGGGACATAGTTGGTGATGTCATCGGGAGTGATGATCACACCACAGGCATGTATTCCAAGATTTCGCACTGATCCCTCAAGCATAGTAGCCTGATTGATCGTTTTGGCAGCTTCATCTTGACCCTTGGATATCCTGATCAATTCATCCGCCTTAGCTATCATCTCGCCCTGACCTTTGAGTTTTTCAGAAATGGCAGCTCGGTTTCCCTGTAACGCAAAAAGTGCTTTCAGCTTGATATCGGGTACCAGATTAGCCAGTCTTCCGGCTTCTGCCAAAGGTAGATTCAGTACCCTCGCGGTATCTCGAATGGCAGATTTTGCGGCCATCGTACCGTAGGTGATGATTTGGGCCACCTGATTGGAGCCGTATTTTTTGATCACATAATCGATCACACTCTGGCGACCTTCATCGTCAAAGTCAATGTCAATATCGGGAAGTGAAACTCGATCTGGATTTAGGAATCTCTCAAAAAGGAGATTGTATGCGATCGGGTCAATGTTGGTGATACTCGTGCAATAAGCAACTGCCGATCCAGCAGCAGATCCACGACCAGGCCCGACAGAAACGCCCATTCTTCTCGCCTCAACAATGAAATCCTGTACGATCAGGAAGTAACCTGGATAACCTGTGTTTTTGATAGTTGAGAGTTCAAAGTCGAGACGCTCTTTGATTTCTGGAGTGATTTCGGGATAACGTTTTTTTGCTCCCTCATAGGTCAAATGTCGGAGGTAAGCATTTTCCCCGCGCTTTCCTCCATCTGCTTCATCTTCGGTATGCTTGAATTCTTCTGGAATATCGAAGGCAGGAAGAAGGACTTCTCTCGCAAGTTTGTAGGTCTCTACTTTCTCAGTGATCTCATTGGTACATTCGATGGCTTCCGGCATGTCTGCGAAGAGCTTTTTCATCTCATCGGGAGTTTTGATGTAGAATTCATCATTCGGGAAGCCGTAGCGAAATTCTCTTCCACGCTTACCAATGTACTTTTTCGGTTTTTCGTAAAGTTCTCCGTCTTTCACGCATAGCAACACATCGTGCGCTTTTGCATCGGTTTTCTGGCTGTAGTAGGAGTTGTTTGCTGCGAAATATTTCACATCGTACTTCCGCGCAAATTCTAACAGCACCTCATTTACTTTCTCTTCCTCAGGAATTCCGTGGCGATTGAGCTCTACATAAAAATCTTCGCCAAACTGTTCTTTCCACCACACAAAAGCTTCTTCCGCTTGTGTCTCACCGACGTTCAAAATCAGGAATGGAATCTCTCCCCAAAGTCCGCCAGTGATAGCGATCAGATCACCTTTATACTGAACCAAAAGCTCCTTATCAATTCTGGGTAAATAATAAAAACCCTCGATATTGGCGTAGGAAGCTAGCTTGGCCAGGTTGTGATAGCCAGCTTTATTTTTTGCAAGGAGGACAGTTTGGTAGCCGTCATCCTTATTGGATTTGTTTTTTCTGTCGCGGCAAAGATTGAATTCGCAGCCTAAAATCGGTTTGATATCTTTTCCGAGTGCTTCTTTTACAAAGTGAAAAGCGCCCATCATATTCCCGTGATCGGTCATCGCAATCGCTGGCATTCCCAATTCTTTTGCGCGAGCAACCATCGCTGGAATCTCACACGTGGCTTGAAGAACTGAGTACTGACTATGGACGTGCAGGTGTGTAAACGGAACATCTTTAAGATCTGAGATATTCGCTTTCCCAGCTTTTCGCAGTACATCTTTGGCAGCAGCTTTCTGGTTGTCTTTCGCTTGCGCAAAGTTGGCTTCTTCTAACTTTGGAGCTTCGTAGATTACTTCCTGAACGGTGATTCCAGCCACTGGAGCTTGTACGCCTTGTGTGATCAAGCCAAAGAAACAGCGAGCTGTAGCATCCACGTCATAAGCCGCATCGTGAGCATCTCCAAAACCTTTTCCAAAAAGTTTTTGGTGAAGTTCAGTAAGCGTAGGCCATTTGAATTTGCCACCTCGACCTCCTGGAAGTGCACAAAACGCTGTAGAAATATCTTTGGTGTCCAGCTGCTTTGCTGTCAACGGCATAGTAGCCTCAGCTCGGTAGTATTCCGAACCTGTTACATTGACATCAAACTCGACATTGTGTCCTACCAAATAGGTGGCTTTCTGTACGTCTCCTTCAAATATTCCGAGGATTTGCTTGAGGTCGTGTCCTTCGGCTAAAGCTCGTTTGGTAGAAATCCCGTGAACTTTCTCCGCATTGTAGGGGATAGTAAAGCCTTCTGGACGGATGATGTAATTATGATTCGAGATCAGATTTCCCTTCCCATCATGTAGTTGCCAAGCGAGCTGAACAAGTCTTGGCCAGTTGTCCACATCGGACATGGGGGCATTGTAATCGCGGGGAAGACCAGTGGTCTCCGTATCAAAAATTAAATACATACAGCTTGGGGAATTGAGACTTCAAATTACCGCTAATCTAGGAAAGGAGACAAGTGAAGTGGGGGTAATTGTCGGGGATTTTTTATCCAAGTCAAATTTAACTACGGTGTATACGGAGGGTTTCACAGAGGGCTTAGCTTAATTGTGGATGTCTTGCTTCTCCAGAAGCAGGACTTGGCGAGTCTTTTCGCCACTGTTTTTGCTTGCCTAGCCCGTAGCTGGTCGTCCAAGTTCTGGGGGCCACGTTGGGACTTTGTGATCTCTAAGAGGGTAGATTGGTTTTCAGGTGAAAATGAAAATCAGGAGAAATCAGGAAAATCTCTCCACGAAATTACTTTCCCGTACGATCTTTTTTGGTTCAAACTACCCGCATTCACCAATCCTTTTGAGGATATGGGAATCGTAGAAATCGATTCGAATTTCTCCATTCCCTTGAAGTTTTCTGTCATAATAGTCTCACTGGCCTTGATTTCAAAAATATCAAGTGCAATTCCCTGATCCAACAATAAATCCACTTCGTCTCCATGATTATCCCGCCAAAACCAAGGGCTTTGGTTTTGATACGTATGATGCATTTGCTTGAAGAATTCGGCTACCATCATGTTCTCAAACAGCGCTCCTTTCACAGGGTGGGTTAGTAGCATTTCTCGTTTGGTGATCTTCAGCAAGTGGCACAACAATCCTGTGTCATAGAAATAAAGCTTCGGTGTCTTCACTACGCGTTTGCTAAAATTCTTATGAAATGGATACAGCTGAAATGTGATGTAGCTAGACTACAAAGCCGAAAGCCAAGATTTAGCGATGGGCTGTGTGATCCCAGCTTCATTGGCTAAGGCACTTAGATTTAGTAGTTGACCTGCTCGTGCTGCACAGAGACTCAAGAAATCTTGAAATTGTCTCAAATCTCTTACAACCATAAGTTCTTTCACATCCCGATTGACGTAGGTTTGGACATAATTCGAGTAAAATACACTAGGTGAAATCTTCCGATCATACATAGCAGGATAAAACCCATGAATTAATTGGTCAAAAGGATCTTCTGCAAGCAAATTCGCTGCTGATAACTCTTGAATGTCCAGTGGCAAAAGCTTGAAAATAGCTACTCGACCAGCTAGACTCTGAGTGATCCGCTCTTTTAGGTGAAAGTTTGAGATCCGGAAAGTATAAATCCGCCCATTCGATCAGGACGACTGTCAACAAGAGTTTGTAGGCACGAAAATATAGCTGGTGTTTGCTGCACTTCGTCAAAGATCACCTGATCATCATATTCTGTAAGAAATCCATTGGGATCGTTCAAGGCGAAATCTCGATTATCAGGATTCTCCAAACTTACATAGCGATAGTCTGGAAAAAGTGTTTTCAAAAGCGTAGTCTTTCCTGACTGTCTTGGGCCAGTAATTGCCAGTATAGGATATTTACTTTGACATTCCCGTATTGCGTTGAATATTTGTCGATTAATCACATTCATTTGCTACAAATGGACATCTAATTTTGAAATTGTACAAGATTTAATTTGAAATTGTATAAGGTTTATTTTCGGATTGTACAATCTCTATTTTTAAATTGTACTGATTTTTTCTATCGCTCGATGCTTGTAGGGAAATAGCTTTTACTATCAATAGAGAAATCCAAGCAAATAGAGTGGGATCTGCTTTCCCCAGCCGATTTCTAACTCATCTGAAAAGACTAGGTGATTTTCGTGATGTGCGACCTGAGTTGGTGTTTTGTTCTTTCCACCGATTTCTAATAGAATTTCCTCATTGACCAAAAAGTCTCCTTTAAACGGATGAGTGACATTCAAGCCCGCATTTTGAAGTTGGTCGAGTGCAAAAGTCTCTCGAATATTTCCTGAGTTCCAGCCTTTTTCAGATAGTGATTTGATCAGATTAGCATTTGAAAGAAGGATTTTTTCTGGCTTATTCATCAGGCTGATCCGGTTGGTAGAAGATCTGAGATTTCGAATGAGCCGTGCTTCTTCTAGGACGTGAAGCATTTCAAGGAGAATTGGGCGAGTTGTTTCTATTTGAGTTGCGAGTTTGGTGATATTTGGCGTGAAGGGAACAGACTCAGAAATTATATAGAGAAGTTTTTTGAGTTTGTTTTGTGTGCTGACCGATATGTCTTTTGCTTCAGGAAGATCATAATCGATGATTACATTGATTATCTGTTGTAATCGAAAGCTATAATCAGTAAGTCCTTCTTTGAAAAAAGGGTAGGACCCATAGGAAAGAAATTCTTGAAAATAGGGTAGTGGAGACTCAAGTTTTTGTTTGATGTTTCTGGAGATCTCTACATGGTTGCTTTGAATTTCCTCTAAAGTGTATGCAGGAAAAGACAAGTCATGTTTTAATTGAAGGAATTCTCGAAAGGATAATGCCGTGAGCTCATAAAAAAGAACCCTTCTACTTAGATCTACACTCGATTTCTGTAACTCAAGAATGGATGAGCCTGAGAAAGCAAGTTGAAGGTCGGGGTAAAAGTCATAGAGATTTTTGACTTCTCGATGCCAGTCTGGGTACTTGTGAACTTCATCTAAAAAAAGCTTTCTTCCGCCAGCTTGATAGAAGGTTTCTCCTGTTTCTAGAAGTGTTGTTGTTTTGAAATAAAGGTCATCAAGCGAAAAATATAGCGCTTTTTCTCCATAATCTGAAGCCTTGAGATGTTGGAGCATCAAAGTAGATTTTCCAGTTCCGCGAGCACCTTTTATACCGATTGCCCGAGCTTCCCAATTGATTTTTTTCGATAGGGATCTCTCGAAATCTAAATCAATTCCAGTGAATAAGCTTTGATATCTTCGAATGAGTTGCTGCATTGCATCTTCAAAGATACAGTATTATTCTAAAAATGTATCTCTGAAGATACAATGGCATTTGATTTGAATTTAGGTATAGAAGAAGGCAGTAGCGTTCACTTGACAACTGAAATCCAACATCGCTCACTCAACATCCAACACCCACTAAAAAACTACCTCTTATCCTCCCAAGGCATAAAAATCACCTTTTTGGTCTCAAAAAATTCTTCTTTGAAGTAATCTTCCAAATGGTACACTACATAGGATTTGCCTAATTCCTCCAATTCTTCATCGACTTCTCCGCCTTTCAGGTACAGAATGCCATTAGGATATTCGTTGATGTCTTCCTTGCGGATCTTGTTTTTCACCCAAGGATAAAAAGTTGCCATACGAGTGACTGCCCTACTGATGACAAAGTCATATTTACGAACCAATTCCTCTGCTCTTGCTTGCTGTGCTTCCACGTTGGTAAGTTTCAATTGCTTCACCACATCTTTCACCACCGTAATCTTTTTCCCAATGGAATCCACGAGATGAAAATGTGTCTCAGGAAACATGATCGCTAAAGGAATTCCTGGGAATCCGCCCCCAGTACCGATATCCAAGATTTTCGTGTCAGGGACGAAAGGCATTACTTTCACGATCCCAAGGGAATGCAGCACATGATGCAGATAGAAATGCTCCATATCCTTACGACTGATCACATTGATTTTGGAATTCCAATCATCATATAGCTCTTGAAGCTGGTCGAATTGTGCAAGCTGAGCCTCATTGAGGTCAGGGAAATAAGATTGGATAAGCTGAGTGCCAGAGTTCATCAAATGTGTTTTTGTTTGCCAGCGGCAATTTCGTAAAGTAATTCTCGGGATCTGTGAAGTTGTGCTTTCACTGTTCCTAATGGTTTTTCAAGTTCTTTGGCGATTTCTTCGTAAGAAAGCTCGTCGAAATAGCGTAACTGAACCAGTTTTCGATATTTTGCGGGAAGCTTATCCACGAAGATTCTCACCATCTCGATCCGCTGCGTACGGATGAACTCATCCTGCGGATTATTGTCATCATCTTCCACGTCGATAGTCACAGAGTTTCCTCCATCATCAGACATGGTAGTATTCAAACTCATGGTTTTGAGTTTCTTCTTTCGGATGAAGTCAATGGTGTTATTAGTGGCAATGCGAAAAAGCCAAGTGGAAAAGGTATAGTCTTTTTTGAAACGATGAAGGTTTTTGAAAGCTTTTGCGAAAGCTTCCATGGTTAAATCCTCCGCATCATCTGCATTTCGGATCATTTTCAAGATCATGTAATAAACGGCCTTTTTGTACCGCTTCATTAACGAGGCATAGGCTTGCTGATCTTCATGCTGTACCGCTTGATCTATCAGCTCAAAATCTTCGAGTGCTTTCTTAGAAAAACCGCGTTCATTTATTTCCATTGGATGTCTTTTGCCTGATGGGATATAGTCCCTAAAATCCAAAAATAACCTAAATACAAGAAATCAAGTAGCCAGATATTTTTTGGAGGTTTAGTTCCTTGGATCTTTTTCTCTGCAGCTCTGAATATAAGCGTTACAAGAAAAGACCTCAGAACGATAATACCAAAAACCGCGACAAAATGTTCCCAGCTTTGGTCTAAACCAACATAAATAAGCAAACCAATTCCCCCAATCCAGAATAATGCATGCGAAAAGGAGTATAGTCCAATTTTTCTTTTGTCTTCACCACTGTAATATTTCCCTACATGCAGATGCCTTTTTTTCTGAATAAGGTATTCCTTGCCCGATTCTTTGGGTTTGGAAATCGTATTCGCTTCCGGATCTAAAACTATGGTGGTATTTCGGCCGCTGGCATGTTGATTTATAAAAAGGTCGTCATCTCCCCCTTCAATGTGCCAGAGTCCTTTGAATGCTTTTACCGTCATGAAAAAATCTTTGCGATAACAGAGATTCCTGCCTATTCCCATGAAAGGTTTTTTCCAAAGTCCAAAAGATATATAGTATAACCCTGTTAGTAAGGTCTCAAATTGAATCCAGTTATTTAAAAAGCCGGGCTTTTGTTCATATCCTGAAAATCCAACTGCAAATGTTTTCCTCTGATTACGAACCGGAGCAGTCATCTTTCTGATCCATTGGTTGGTTTCAGGCAAGCAATCTGCATCAGTCAGGAGTATTACATCATGTTTGGCCACCTTGATGCCAAGGGTAAGCGCATACTTCTTGGCAGTGACATGAGGCGGTGTGTATTTGATGGTGACGGAGCGGAGTTTGGGGTAACTCTCCATCATTTTCTCCAATAGTCTCTTAGTACTATCGGAAGATCGGTCATTGACGACCATGACATCGAAGATAGGATAGTCCTGCTCGAAGATCTTAGGAATGAGTGTTTTGAGATTTGCGAATTCATTGTGTGCGCAGATGACCACGGTCACACCTTCCTCATTTTTCGAAGTAGATTGAGATTTAGGGACAGAGTAAAAGGCCGTCTTTCCAAAAATAACCAAGAGGTAAATTGCTTGGATAAATATCCCAATACCGAAGAAAAACCAAATTAAAAATAGGCCCATAGGTCGCTTTTGCTGCGCAAATATAAAATCAAATTCAGCAAACCATTTAAGAATAAGCGTATATTTTTGCAGGCTGAGCGGGACACTCCTTAGAAAGTCTCTGCAGCAACCCATTACCGATATGAAGTTTACCTTAGCGTACAGTGATTCCAAAAGTAAAGCCAGAGCAGGTGTATTGAAAACCGATCATGGTGATATTCAAACACCTATTTTTATGCCTGTAGGTACCGCGGGTTCTGTGAAAGCAGTTCATCAGCGCGAATTAGATCAGGATATCAAGGCTCAAATCATTCTTGGAAATACCTATCATTTGTATTTGAGGCCAGGTCTTGATGTGCTTGAAAAAGCTGGAGGGCTTCATAAATTCAACGGTTGGGAGAAACCGATCTTGACAGATAGTGGCGGATATCAGGTCTTTTCGCTGTCAGGAACACGCAAAATAAAAGAGGATGGCGTGATGTTCAAGTCTCATATTGATGGTTCGAAGCATCATTTCACGCCAGAAAATGTCATGGATATTCAGCGTACGATAGGTGCTGATATCATCATGGCCTTTGACGAGTGTACTCCTTATCCGTGCGAGTATGGCTATGCGAGGAATTCTATGGAGATGACGCATCGGTGGTTGAAGCGCTGCATTGGCAGATTTGATGAAACGGAGGGAAAGTATGGTTACAATCAGACGCTTTTTCCTATCGTACAGGGATCTGTTTATAAGGATTTGCGTAAGCAAAGTGCGGAATTTATCGCCTCGACCAATCAGCAAGGAAATGCTATCGGCGGACTTTCTGTGGGTGAGCCGGCTGAGATGATGTATGAGATGACGGAGTTGGTCACAGATATATTACCCAAAGACAAGCCGCGCTACTTGATGGGTGTGGGTACTCCTGCTAATATTTTGGAATGTATAGCACTTGGTGTTGATATGTTTGACTGCGTGATGCCTACCCGAAATGCTAGAAACGGTATGCTTTTCACTTCTGAGGGTTTTATAAATATCCGAAATGAAAAATGGAAGGAAGATTTCACTGGCATCGATCCGGCTATTGGGGGCTATGTGAGTACTTTTTATAGCAAAGCATATTTGAGACATTTAACGATCAGTAAGGAGATTTTGGCTGCGCAAATTGCCAGCATTCATAATTTGAGTTTTTACCTTTGGCTCGTTGGCCAAGCTAGAGAGCATATCCTAGCAGGGGATTTTGCCGTTTGGAAAGATCAAATGGTGAAAAAAGTGAGCACCAGACTTTAACTATGAAGATACTCGACAAACTGATCATCAAAGATTTTCTCAAGACCTACTTTTTCGTAGTGGTCATGCTGATTCTGGTGGTTTTGGTTTTGGATTTCACAGAGAAGAATGATAGCTACATCAGAAATGACGTTCCTTCTGGAGAGATTTTCAAGTACATGATTAATTATGGTTTGTACTTAAATAACCTATTGACTCCGATCACTGTTTTTATCTCGGTTATTTTTATCACTTCCAAGATGGCAGATAGAACAGAAATCATCGCAATCCTGAGCAGTGGAGTGAGTTTCATGAGATTATTAAGGCCTTTTTTGTTTGCTGCCAGCATGATAGGTGGAGTGAGCTTTTTATTGAATGGTTGGGTTTTGCCAGGAGCAACTTTAGGAGTTTCGGAATTCAGCATGACTTACCTGGACAAGGAAAAAACCGCCATGGCGTCAAATCTTCATATCCAAGTCGGAGAAAATTCTTTAGCCTACATAGGTCGATTTTATGGGATAAGCAATACCGGGCATAGCTTCACGCTGGAAACCATCAAGGATGGGGAGTTGTTGGCTAAACTTTCTGCAGATCGAATCGAATGGGATACTGCGAAGCGAGCTTGGACACTTCACAATTGGAGGCTCCGCGAACTAAAGGAGCGCAAAGAAATTTATACGGTAGGTGAAGATCTCGATACTACTTTGTCTATTCGGCCTGAAGATTTTGATCTGCCTCCAAATCATCACGAGACGCTTAAACTTCCAGAGCTTAGCAGGCAAATTAAAATATTAGAGGCGCGAGGAGCAGATAATGTAGGATTCTACAAAATTGAGCGGTACGTACGATTTATGTCGCCGTTTGCAGCGATCATCTTAACTTTTATTGGGGTGATTATGTCTGCAAGAAAAACTCGCGGAGGTTCTGGTTTTCAGATTGCAATGGGGTTTTTACTCGCATTTGTGTATATCATCTTATTTATTCTTTCCAGGACCTTTGCGGAAAATGGTGCGGCATATCCGATTTTTGCCGTTTGGCTGCCCAATATTATTTTTGCAGGGACAGGTCTATTGCTTTACAAAACAGTCCCACGCTAAATGAACGCATCCATTAAGGATTACTTAATGCTCCATTTGATAGTACTTATTTGGGGTTTCACCGCCATTCTGGGTTTACTGATTAGTTTGCCAGCGATAGAGCTGGTGTTTTATAGAACATTGATTGCAGCAGTCGGGGTAGCTGGACTTTTCTTTTTTAAAAAAAGGAACCTGCTGTTGCCTTTTCCTGATTTGATTAAGGTGACAGCAGTGGGTTTTGTCATTGCTATGCACTGGATTCTATTTTTTTGGTCAGCAAGAGTTTCCACTGCTTCGGTTTGCTTAGCAGGAATGGCCACCACATCTCTTTGGACTGCTTTTGTAGAGCCATTATTTAACAGAACGAAAATCAAATGGTATGAAGTTGGCCTTGGCTTGATGGTGATTTCTGGTCTTGTGGTGATTTTTAGTTTCGAAACGGGCTACTGGCTTGGGATAAGTATGGCTTTGGGGTCTGCGTTTTTGGCAGCGGTTTTTTCGGTGCTGAATAGTAAGCTAGCTCACAAGCACAATCCCTATCAGATTACTTTTTATGAAATGGCTGGGGCCTGCTTATTTACGGTGTTGTTTATGCCTATTTACTCTATTCTCCTGAGCGACGAGGGGTTGAAAATGAGCTTACATGGATACGACTGGTTCTGGCTTTTTATTCTGGGAGGAGTATGTACGGTCTATGCCTTTTCAGTTTCTGTAGATTTGATGAAAAGGCTATCTGTATTTTCTATCAATCTCACCATTAATCTGGAGCCGGTATATGGGATAGTTTTGGCGGTTTTAATTTTTGGAGAAAGTGAAAAAATGACACCTCAGTTCTATTTGGGAACCGGGATTATTCTGGTGTCAGTGCTGACTTATCCAGTGTTGAATTTCCTGAACAAGCGGCGAAAGCCAGTAAGACCATTGGGTTGAGCTATTCTAAAGAGTTGTGATATCCTTGAGCGTGGCTAGTGCCTGAGCCAATTCCTCTGTTGAGATTTCTCCGATTTTTTCGATCAATCGCTCTTTTGAAATAGACCTGATATGAAAAACTAGCAGTTCAGACTCAATTTTCATCCCATTTACACGAGAGGGTTCTAAAATCGGATTTCCCTGATAGTTTTTGATTTTGGAAGTAAGAGGAGCGGTAATCACCACTTGCAGGAATTTGTTCATCAGATTCCCGCTGAGGATCACCAATGGTCTTCTGCCTGACTGCTCAGAACCTATCACAGGACTGAGATCAGATATCCAGATATCACCCTGCCTCATCTTCCAGCTGTTTTAGGTAATCGCCCATTCCTTCTTCAGCGACCATAAGGATGTCGTCATCTTGAGCCGCCTGTTTGTAGGATTTGATATATTCAGCCCTTTTTAGATGGTCTAGATAGAGATTGAGCGCATTTTCCATCAATTTATTTTTTGGCAGAGAAAGCTTTTTCGCGTAATCAGCCAGCCTTTGAAGCAGGTCGTCTGGTAGTGTACTGGTGTAAGTTGCCATTGTGGTTTATATTTATGATTTACAAATATAAAAAATAAATTAAACACTAACCCTCTTATATTTAGTGAATTATAATACTGATTTAAACTGAAAATAGCTCTCATTCCAATCAATTGTATTTGGATTCTCCTCAAACAATCCAAAAACTGAAGAACCAGAGCCAGACATAGCCGCGTAATAAGCTCCATTTTCATAGAGTCGAGCTTTGATCGCTGAGATCTCAGGATGATTAGGGAGAATGCTTTTTTCGAAGTCATTCACTAGCTCATCTTTCCATCTGCTTCTGTCAGCCAGAACCTCTTCGAGTTTTACTTTTGGTGCAGTTGGAGTGACTCCGGCGTACGCTTCCTTGGTGCCAATGTGGATTCCAGGATTGATCAAAACCAGATGAGTCCCTGTCAAGTCTAATTCCACAGGTTCTAAAATCTCTCCTCTCCCTCTGGCGATTTTAGGAGTGTTTTCAATGAAGAAAGCGCAATCGCTTCCAAGTTGCGCAGCATATTCTTCCAGGAAGAAGTCATCTAGGATCAGATCAAACAGATTGTTCATAAGATTCAGCGCAAATGCTGCATCGGCGGAGCCTCCGCCTAATCCAGCTCCCATTGGGATATTTTTGTGTAGATGTATGCTTAATTCCGGCAGGTTTGGGAAGTCCTTCTTCAGAAGAGCATACCCTTTCAGAATTAGGTTATCCGTTAGTTTACCGGGAATTTCTAACCCAGTACTTTCAAAGCTTGTTTTTTTTGTACCGATGATCATTTCCAACCCATCCATCAGCGGAATTGGGATCATACAGCTCTCTATATCGTGGTATCCATCTTTTCTTTTGCCGGTGATATGAAGTCCTAGGTTGATCTTAGCGTTTGGAAATGAAATCATTGGATTAATATTTATTCAAAATTATAAAAAAATTGAGGGGAACTCAGGATTTTCTTCATTGAGAATTCGGCAAAAAATCTAGCATTTATTGAAGTTAATGTGGTATATCATTTTTTTTATTAAAAAAAAGAGAATAACTTTTGTTAAAAGTTGAATTAACTCTAAATCAGTACAAAATTTTGAAAATAGAAAATTTCAACAAATCATTTGCTGAAAAATAGGGGTAAATGGTATGTATTAGAGTATTATATTTTGAAAAAATAAATTTTCTGTACATTTTTTATCTGAGATAGTTGAAAAATGTAAAATTAAATATTGTAAGTCTGAAAATTCGGTTTTAAGTTTGTCGTGTACTTCGGCATAGAGTCGAAGGAAAGTTCGAAAAATAGTATGTATAAAGTAGTCATTTTGCTAAGCGTAATTATTCTCATTGGATTTTAAATGTGAGGCACTAGACTATTCTTTATAATGAAATAAAAAAAAATCTGAAGTGCCTCACTAACCTGAGGCACTTTTTTTATACCCCCATGAATATGACCCTGAAAAAACACAGTTGGGAAATAAGCGACAATGATGAGCATCCAGCAGGTAAAGCAATGCTTTACGCTACTGGTATGAGCGATAAGAAAATGAAACAGCCATTTGTAGGGATAGCCAGTTGCGGCTATGAGAGTAATCCCTGCAACATGCACTTGAACGACTTTGCCAGTGTGATCAAAGCCTCCTCTCAGGAGTATGATCTGACCGGTTTGATTTTCAATACCATTGGGATTTCTGATGGGATTTCAATGGGTACGCTTGGAATGCGTTATTCATTGGTTTCAAGGGAAATCATTGCTGATTCTATAGAGTCTTTTATCATTGGTCATTCGTTCGATGGCTGTGTATCAGTAGCCGGCTGTGACAAGAATATGCCAGGAGCAGTAATAGGAATGATACGTACTAATAGACCTGGTATTTTGGTCTATGGTGGTACTATTGCCTCTGGTAACTATAAAGGTGAAAAGCTGAACATTGTGTCAGCATTCGAAGCCTTCGGCAAAAGAGTTAATGGTAACATCTCTGATGAGGACTATGATGGGGTGATCCGTAACGCATGCCCTGGTCAAGGTGCTTGCGGTGGAATGTACACGGCAAATACAATGTCTTCTGCAATAGAAGCAATGGGCATGTCTTTACCTTACTCTTCTTCCTATCCGGCGAACTCTCCTGAGAAATTCAGAGAATGCCGAGAAGTGAATAAATACATGAGAATTCTCTTGGAAAAAGACATCAAACCAAGTGATATCATCACCCGAAAAAGTATAGAGAATGCAGTAACTGTTGCGATTGCTTTAGGTGGAAGTACCAATGCTGTGATGCATATCCTTGCGATAGCAAGAACGGCAGGTGTTGATTTTACAATTGAAGATTTCAAAGCAATTAATGCTAAGACACCTATGCTTGGTGACTTTAAGCCATCTGGTAAATTCATGATGGAGGATCTTCACGAGCAAGGCGGTGTTCCTGCATTTATGAAATACATGTTACAAAAGGGCTTCTTACATGGAGATTGCCTGACCGTGACAGGTAAAACAGTAGCAGAAAATCTAAAAGATATAGAACCGGTCACCGTTTCTATGGTGAATGTGATTCACCCGGTCGAAACGCCAATAAAAGCTACCGGTCACCTGTGTATCCTGAATGGTAATTTGGCTCCAGAAGGAGCTGTAGCTAAAATCACAGGTAAGGAAGGTAGTTCATTTACAGGACCAGCTCATGTATTTGATTCTGAGCAAGATGCAAACGATGCAATCCGAGATCACAAAGTGCAAAAAGGAGAAGTGCTAGTCATCAGAAATATAGGTCCAAAAGGAGGTCCGGGAATGCCAGAAATGCTGAAGCCAACTTCCATGATTATAGGGGCTGGATTAGGAGCAGATGTCGCATTGATCACAGATGGAAGATTCTCAGGCGGTACACACGGATTTGTGGTGGGTCACGTCACCCCAGAAGCTTGGTGCGGTGGACCAATTGGATTGGTACAGAATGGAGACATTATCACCATAGATGCTGACGGTTTGAAGCTCTCTGTAGCAGTTTCTGATGAAGAATTGGCAGAAAGAAAAAAATCATGGAAACAAAAAGATATCTCTGATTTGCAGGGAACATTAAAGAAATACAACAAATTAGTATCTACCGCTTCCGAAGGTTGCGTAACAGACAAATTTTAAGCCCATGAAGGATTCAATGATAAGAGGAGCTGACATCGTTGTTAGGTCACTCATTGCCGAGAATGCGGATATAATCTTCGGATATCCCGGAGGGGCAATTATGCCCGTTTATGATGCATTACATGATTATCATGATGAGTTGAGGCATGTGCTCACACGCCATGAGCAGGGAGCTATCCATGCCGCTCAAGGATATGCACGCGTGTCAGGCAAAGTAGGAGTCTGCATTGCTACCTCTGGGCCAGGAGCAACTAATTTGATTACTGGGCTTGCAGATGCTCAAATCGATAGTACACCTTTAGTATGTATTACGGGACAGGTTGCATCGCACTTACTGGGTACAGATGCTTTTCAAGAAACTGACGTATTGGGTATCTCTATGCCAGCAACTAAATGGAATATCCAAGTAAGAAGAGTGGAGGATATTGCCTCAGCTATCGCAAAAGGCTTTTATATCGCTAAGTCAGGAAGACCAGGTCCTGTGTTGATTGATATTACTAAAGATGCACAGACTAATTTTGGTGAGTTCAATTACAGCAAGTGTTTGGGCTTCAGATCTTATAGAACTCATATTCCTGTTGATAAGACGGCGATTCAAGAAGCTTCTTTCTTGATCAATATGGCCAAAAGACCTTATGTTCTTTTTGGGCAAGGGGTCACCTTGGGAAATGCTGAAGTAGAATTAAAAGCTTTTTTAGATAAATCCGGAATACCAGCCGCCTCTACGTTATTAGGTTCAGGAGCTCTTTCTGAGGATCATCCAAATTATGTTGGTAAACTTGGGATGCATGGGAATTATGCGCCAAATTTATTGACTAATCAATGTGACGTGTTGATAGCAGTAGGGATGAGATTTGATGACCGTGTCACCGGAGATTTGAAACGCTATGCAAAGCAGGCAAAAGTGATTCATTTGGAGCTAGATCCTGCGGAAATAAATAAAATAGTGAAGTGCGAGGTAGCTGTATTGGGAAGTTGTAAAGACAGCCTAAGCCTCCTTACGGATGCTGTGAATGAAAATACATATCCAGAATGGATGGCTAAATTCCAAGCACTGGCTGATGAGGAGAATGCTGCTGTAATTCAGCCTGATTTGAAGCCTACCAAAATTGGGTTGACTATGGGTGAAGTTATTCATCAAATCAACCAATATAAAGCGGACGATGCGATATTAGTTACTGACGTTGGTCAGCATCAAATGATCGCTTGGAGATATTTTAATTACAAAAAGCCAAGGACGCAAGTAACTTCTGGTGGCTTGGGAACAATGGGGTTTGCGCTTCCTGCCGCATTGGGAGCTCAGATGTATGATTTCTCCAGACAAGTGGTTTGTGTAGTTGGAGATGGAGGTATTCAGATGACTATCCAGGAATTGGGTACCATCATGCAGACCAAAGCTCCGGTTAAAATTGTGCTACTTAACAACAATTTCCTTGGAATGGTAAGACAATGGCAGCAAATGTTCTTTGACAAGCGCTACTCATTTACCGAACTTGACAATCCTGATTTTGTCAAAATAGCCGAGGCATATAATATTCGAGCTCAAAAGATCACTGAACGTGATGATTTGCAAGAAGCGATTGAAGATATGCTGATTCACGATGGTCCTTATTTCCTCGAAGTAGTAGTGGAAAAAGAAGATAATGTATTCCCAATGATTGCCACTGGATGTTCAGTGGAAGAGGTTAGACTTAGCTAAATGAACTCTATGAAACGTTATACCATATTCGTTATTACCGAGAATTTCATCGGTATCCTTAATCGCATCACCATTATTTTTACCCGAAGAGGTATCAATATCGATGCACTTACAGCCTCTGAAAGCCGCTTGGAAGGAATCCACCGGATTACAATTGAGGTGACTGCTTCAGAAGAAACGGTAGTTCAGCTAGTCAATCAGATCGAGAAAATTATCGATGTGATCAAGGCATTTTACCATGAAGACGAAAGCGTTGTTTACCAGGAGATTGCTTTGTACAAGATCCCTGTATCACGCCTTGATGGTGGCCTAGAGAAGATTATCCGCCAGCACAATGCGAAGATCATCGCCGCTGAGCCTGATTTTGTAGTCTTGGAACTGACAGGTCATAAGGAACAGACGCAGGAATTACTCGAAATTCTGAAAGGCTACGGTCTTTTAGAATTTGCTAGATCGGGTAGGGTGGCTATCGCAAAAAGAATGTTGACAATTGACAGTTTTGTCAAATAAAATAAAACCAAAAAAAGGGATTCCGCAGGAACCTATCAAACACTAGTAATTAACTAATAAAAGCTCATGAAATTAAAATTCGGCTCAACAGAAGAAAACGTAGTAACCAGGGAAGAATTTCCACTGGAAAAAGCAAGAGAAGTACTCAAGGACGAAGTGATCGCAGTATTAGGTTACGGTGTTCAAGGTCCAGGTCAGGCGCTTAACTTGAAAGACAACGGATTCAACGTGATTGTAGGTCAGCGTAAAGGCTCCAAAACTTGGGACAAAGCCGTAGCTGATGGCTGGGTTCCTGGACAGACACTTTTCGAATTGGAAGAGGCTTGCGAAAAAGGCACAATTCTTCAATTCCTTCTTTCTGATGCAGGACAAATTGCACTTTGGCCAACAGTAAAGAAGCACCTTACTCCAGGGAAAGCATTGTATTTCTCTCACGGTTTCGGTATTACTTACAAAGACAAAACAGGTATTGTTCCTCCAGCTGACGTAGATGTGATCTTGGTAGCTCCAAAAGGTTCTGGTACTTCTTTGAGAAGAATGTTTGTAGAGGGTAGAGGCTTGAACTCTTCTTATGCAATCTTTCAGGATGGAACTGGCAAAGCCTATGATCGTGTTGTAGCTCTTGGTATCGGAGTAGGTTCAGGGTATTTGTTTGAGACGGATTTTTACCGTGAAGTCACTTCCGACTTGACAGGCGAAAGAGGTACATTGATGGGTGCAATTCAAGGTATTTTCGCAGCTCAGTACGAAGTATTGAGATCAAATGGTCACTCTCCTTCGGAGGCTTTCAACGAAACTGTGGAAGAATTGACTCAATCATTGATGCCATTGGTAGCTGAAAACGGAATGGATTGGATGTATGCTAACTGTTCTACAACTGCACAAAGAGGTGCTTTGGACTGGTGGAAACCTTTCAGAGATGCTACTAAACCAGTATTCGAAGAATTATATAACAGTGTGAAAACTGGACAAGAGGCTCAGAAGTCTATTGACTCTAACTCTAAAGATGATTACAGAGTAAAATTGGAAGCTGAATTGAAAGAATTGAGAGATTCTGAAATGTGGCAGGCAGGTGCTGTCGTCCGTCAATTGAGACCAGAAAATAATTAATATAAAACCCCCAAGAATTATGAGTGAGAAGCTATGGATATTTGACACTACCCTGAGAGATGGGGAGCAAGTACCCGGGTGTCAGCTAAATACCCAGGAGAAAATTGTGGTAGCAAAAGCGCTGGAAGAACTAGGTGTAGATATTATCGAAGCCGGCTTTCCTATTTCTAGTCCAGGAGATTTTAATTCTGTGCTCGAGATTTCAAAGGCAGTTTCGAACCCAATTATCTGTGCCCTCTCCAGAGCTGTTGAAAAAGATATCGAAGTAGCGGCTCAGTCCCTCAAATTCGCGAAAAGAGCTCGTATTCATACTGGAATCGGAGTTTCACCATACCATATTAAATACAAACTGCGCTCCACTCCAGACGATATAATCGCCCGGGGTGTAGCGGCGGTTAAATTCGCAAGAAGGTTTGTAGACGACGTTGAATTTTATGCTGAAGATGCCGGTCGCGCAGAGGCAGACTTCTTGAATAAGATCATAGAAGAAGTGATCAAAGCGGGAGCAACGGTGGTAAATATTCCTGATACAACTGGATATTGTCTTCCTGAGCAATACGGTGCTATTATCGCAAGTTTGAGGAATAATGTACCAAATATTGACAAAGCTATCATTGCTACACATTGCCACAATGACCTCGGAATGGCTACTGCCAACACCGTGTCAGGCGTACAGCATGGTGCTCGTCAGGTGGAAGTGACAATCAATGGTATCGGCGAACGTGCCGGAAATACCTCCTTGGAAGAAGTGGTGATGGCGATCAAATGCCATAAATCAATTGAGGTACATACTGAAATTGTCACTCCTAGAATATACAATACCAGCCGCTTAGTTTCCAAATTGATGAATATGCCTGTGCAGCCAAATAAGGCTATTGTAGGTAGAAATGCTTTTGCACACTCATCGGGAATTCACCAAGACGGCGTATTGAAGCATAGAGAGAACTATGAAATCATCGATCCTAAGGATGTTGGAGTAGGAGAATCTACTATTGTTCTTACTGCAAGATCTGGGCGTGCTGCTTTGAAGCATCACTTGGATGCTTTGGGAGTGGAATTGGAAGGGGAAGCTCTTCGTGAGGTTTACGAAGAATTCCTGATTTTGGCAGATAGCAAGCGTGATATTGGCCGCAAAGACCTGATGGGTCTTGTGGGTAAATACGTGGAAGATTCAAATTTCATTGAACTAGGTAAAGTAACCTATTCATCAAACGGGACTATCCAAGCTCAGGTATCTTTGACGATTGGTGGGGAAGAACATACTTCTACTGCTCATGGTAATGGCCCTGTAGATGCAGTGCTTAAAGCCATAGAAAAAACAGCGAAACCATCTGTGGATCTGGAAGAATTCCTGATTCAGGCAATCACCCATGGTAGCGATGATGTGGCTAAAGTTCACATGAGACTAATCAAAGGAGACAAGCCTTATTATGGTTTTGCCTCACATACAGACATTGTGTTGGCATCAGCGCAAGCTTTTGTCGATGCACTCAATAAAATCCCGGTCAAAGATTACGCGACCGTATAATTATGGAAAAGACAACATTATTCGATAAAATCTGGGATGCCCACGTGGTGAAATCAGTTCCTTCGGGACCTGATGTTTTCTTCATCGATAAGCATTTTATCCATGAAGTAACCTCGCCGGTAGCATTCCTCAATCTGGAGAATCGCGGAATAACTGTGAAAAACCCTAGCCGTACGATCGCGACTCCAGATCATAACGTACCCACTGTAGATCAGGATAAGACGATCAAGGACAAACTTTCTAGAATGCAGGTGGAGAGACTTCGTGAGAACTGTGCCAAATATGGTATTGAACTTCATGATTTGGGATCTGCACATCACGGGATTGTACATGTAATTGGTCCCGAACTTGGTATTACCCAGCCTGGAATGACCATTGTTTGTGGTGATAGCCATACTTCTACGCATGGTGCTTTTGGTGCTATTGCTTTTGGTATCGGTACTTCTGAGGTGGAAATGGTACTTGCTACGCAATGTATCATGCAGTCCAAAGCGAAGAAAATGAGAATCTCCATTGATGGAGTGGCTGGCAAAGGAGTGACATCTAAAGATTTGATTCTTTATGTCATTGCAAAGATCTCAGCTGCTGGGGCTACAGGATACTTTGTGGAATATGCAGGCTCTGCGATTCAAAGTCTTTCGATGGAAGCTAGAATGACAGTTTGTAACATGTCTATCGAAATGGGAGCACGTGGAGGTTTGATCGCCCCTGATCAGACTACTTTCGACTACTTAGAGGGCAAGAAAGAGGCTCCTAAAGGTGAAGAATGGGACAAAGCAGTTGCTTACTGGAAAACTTTAAAAACAGACGAAGATGCTGTTTTTGATAAAGAATATCATTTCGATGCAGCGGATATCGAGCCGATGATCACATACGGGACTAATCCAGGTATGGGAATCAAAGTGAAAGGAAATATCCCGACTACTGAAGGAATGGAAGGAAGCAACAAAACTTCTTACCTGAAATCTTTAGCCTATATGGGCTTTGAGCCAGGAGAAGCTATCATAGGAAAAAAGGTTGATTTTGTTTTCGTAGGTTCTTGTACCAACGGAAGAATTGAAGATATCAGATCTGTAGCCGAATTTGTAAAAGGTCATAAAAAAGCAGATAACGTTACTGCTTGGATTGTACCAGGATCTCGCGAAGTTGAGAAATTGGCGCATGAAGAAGGTTTGGTAAAAATCTTGGAAGAGGCTGGATTCGAACTTCGTCAGCCAGGTTGCTCGGCTTGCTTAGCGATGAATGATGACAAAATTCCATCTGGAAAATATGCAGTCTCTACTTCCAACAGAAACTTTGAAGGTCGTCAAGGGCCAGGGGCACGTACAATGCTCGCATCTCCATTGACAGTAGCAGCAGTAGCCGTGACAGGTGAAATCTGTGATCCAAGAGAAGTGTTCCAAAACTAGAAGCTAGACATAAGAATCTAGACTCAAGACTCTCCCACGTGTGTTTAATCAAACTCAACTTAGGGAAATGGTCTATTTGTCAGATGGTACTTAGGAGGTCTTTTACCAATTAAACGAAAAAAAATGGCTTACGATAAATTTACTGTTCTCAACAGTACAGCGGTTTCCTTACCGACTGATAATGTGGATACAGATCAAATCATCCCCGCTCGATTTCTGAAAGCTACTGAGCGTGTAGGTTTCGGGGACAATCTTTTCCGTGACTGGAGATACGATGTAGAGGGAAATCCTAAAAAGGATTTTGTTCTGAACGATCCTACTTACAGCGGTAAAATCTTGCTTTCGGGCAGGAACTTTGGTTCTGGCTCCAGCCGAGAGCATGCAGTTTGGGCACTTTATGATTATGGCTTCAGATGTGTAGTTTCTAGCTTTTTCGCAGATATCTTCAAAAATAACTGTCTAAATATCGGGGTGTTACCTGTGACTGTATCGCCAGAATTCTCAGATAAATTGATGGATACTATTACAGCTAATCCTGCTGCGACTATTACGGTAGATATTCCTTCTCAGAAGATTACGTTGGATTCCACTGGAGAATCTGAGTCTTTTGACATCAATGAATACAAGAAAGATAACATGCAACATGGCTTCGATGACATCGACTATTTATTGAATATGTCTGAGGAAATCGACGCATTTGCAGCGAATAAATAGGTGGAAATGACCGCAGGGAAGCGCATTGAAATAATGGACACAACGCTGAGGGATGGTGAGCAGACCTCAAGCGTTTCCTTTTTGCCTTCTGAAAAGCTGCAAATCGCTAAACTTCTACTGGATGAACTGAAGGTGGATCGTATAGAGGTGGCTTCAGCACGAGTTTCAGATGGTGAATTAGAAGGAGTACAGAAAATCACTACTTGGGCGGCTCAAAAAGGCTACCTTGATCGTGTAGAGGTTTTGGGTTTTGTAGACACACCTGCTTCGGTGGATTGGCTTTTGAAAGCTGGCGCCAAAGTGATGAATCTCCTGACCAAAGGCTCGCTTAATCACCTGATTCACCAGCTGAAAAAAACTCAAGCAGAACATTTCGAAGATATTAAAAGGAGCATAGCTTATGCTCAAGAGAATGGTATCGATGTAAATGTATATCTGGAAGATTGGTCAAATGGAATGCGGAACTCGCAAGAATATACGCTTTCGTTGATCGAATTCCTGACCACTCAGCCAGTGAAGAGAATCATGCTCCCAGATACTCTAGGGCTACTTTCACCTGAAGAGACTAAGCGTTTTTTTATCCAGATTTCCTCTAAGTTCCCTGATACGCATTTTGATTTTCATGCGCATAATGATTACGATCTTTCTGTCGCTAATGTGATGGAAGCCATCATGTATGGGGCATCAGGAATCCACACTACAGTAAATGGCTTGGGCGAGAGAGCTGGAAATGCTCCCCTTGAGTCAGTTATTGCTGTGATCAAAGATTTCACGGATCTTCAAATCAATGTGCAGGAGCAGAAAATCTACCGTGTAAGTAAGTTGGTAGAGCAGTTTTCCGGTCAGCGTATTCCAGCCAACAAACCTGTAGTCGGCGAAAATGTATTTACGCAGACAGCAGGAATTCACGCGGACGGAGACAATAAAAAGAATCTTTATTTCAACGACTTGCTTCCTGAGCGATTTGGCCGCCAACGGAAATATGCCTTAGGCAAAACTTCCGGCAAAGCCAATATTCTCAAGAACCTGGAGGAATTGGGGATTTCTTTGGAAAAAGAGGAACTCACTAAAGTAACTCAGCGCATCATCGAACTCGGTGATAAAAAGGAGCGAGTGACTACGGAAGATTTGCCTTACATCATTTCAGATGTGCTGCAAAACAATTCTATTTCCAAAAATATTTTCATCGAAGGTTACCATATGACTCATTCTCACGGGTTGAAGCCATCGGTACAGTTGAGATTGAACATATATGGGAAATCTTACGATGCTACCGCCACTGGAGATGGTCAGTATGACTCCTTTATGCGTGCGGTGAAAAAAATCTATAAATCCCGGGATAGACAACTTCCTAAGTTGATCGATTACCATGTTTCCATTCCTCCTGGAGGGAAAACAGATGCTTTTGTGGAGACTGTGGTGACATGGGATTACGGTAAAATATTTAAAACGAAAGGGTTAGATCCCGATCAAACAGTGGCGGCGATGATGGCCACGGAGAAAATGCTGAACATTGTCGAATCATTTAATCAAACACCAACGAAAGAAGAATCCAAGATTTATGGAAATGAATATCGCGCTGTTGCCGGGTGACGGCATCGGACCTGAAGTAATCGACCAGGCTGTAAAAGTAGTGAAAGCTATCGGCCAGAAATTCGGACACAAAATCACTTTTACAGAAGCAGTCGTAGGTGCAGCCGCAATTGACGCGACTGGGGAGCCTTATCCTGATGCTACTCACGAAATTGCGGCAGCTTCGGATGCAGTGCTTTTCGGAGCTATCGGTGATCCAAAATACGATAATGATCCTAAAGCTAAGGTTCGTCCAGAGCAAGGATTGTTGCTGATGCGTCAGAAATTGGGGTTGTTTGCTAATGTTCGCCCAACTTTCACTTTTCCTTCTTTGGTGCACAAATCGCCGTTGAAGTTGGATCGTGTAGATGGAGTTGACTTGGTGTTCTTCAGAGAATTGACTGGCGGAATATATTTCGGCGAGCCAAGAGGAAGAAATGAGCAAGGCACCAAAGCTTTCGATACCAATGTTTACAGCAAGTTTGAGATTGTACGTTTGGCGAGAATGGGTTTTGAAGCTGCGCAAAAAAGAAGAAAACTGTTGACCTGCGTAGATAAAGCTAATGTGATGGCGACTTCCAGACTCTGGAGAGAGACAGTACAAGAGCTTGCACCGGAATATCCTGATGTGAAAGTGGAATATGAATTCGTAGATGCTGTGGCGATGCGATTGATTCAATGGCCAAAAGCTTACGATGTATTGATAACTGAAAATTTATTCGGTGATATTTTGACGGATGAAGCTTCTGTGATCTCAGGTTCTATGGGACTTATGCCATCAGCTTCTTTAGGTTTGGGGGTGAAATTATTCGAGCCGATTCACGGATCTTATCCACAAGCAAAAGGAAAGGATATTGCAAACCCGTTAGCAACGATACTTTCTGCTGCGATGATGTTTGACTATGCATTTGATTTGAAAGAAGAGTCTGAACTAATTTCCAAAGTGGTTAATCTTTCCCTAGAGGAAGGATATGTAACGGAAGATATCGCTGATGGCGGTACGGCTTATAAGACTTCTGAAGTTGGCGACTGGCTAGCTGCGAAGATTTTGGCTTAAGATAAAGTCATTTGAAATATTGAAAACCACCTTGAGAGAGGTGGTTTTTTTACGTCAAATTTGGCAAATCCTTGACCGAAATCTAACATTCAGTTACTTAAAGTTGCTTAACTTAAGACTTCAAACCCCATCCAGATGAAATTCTACTACGCTATTTTTGCGCTTGCTTTACTTTCCTTGATGTCCTGTGCCACCCAAAAAGAGAACAACTCAGCCAAACAATGGTACAAAGGCAACTTGCACACGCATTCCTATTGGAGTGATGGAGACGATTATCCTGAAATGATAATGGATTGGTATAAGTCGCATGAGTATGATTTTGTGGTACTTTCTGATCACAATACCTTGGCTGAAGGGGAGAACTGGAAGTTGATTCCCAAATCTCCATCGCATGAAGTTGGCTTCCAGAAATACTTGGATAAGTACGGAGAAGAGGTTCAATACCGTGAAGACTCCGCAGGGAGAATTGAAGTGAGACTAAAAACGCTGCCTGAATATGCGCCAATGTTCGAGGTGGAAGGAGAATTTTTGATCATTCAATCCCAAGAATTGTCAGATTCATATGACAAAAAGCCACTCCATATGAATGTGACAAACATTCAAGAGAAAATAGAACCGCAAGGAGGGAATTCAATATCGGATGTAATGCAGAGAAGTTTGGATAAGGTGAAAGCACAACGAGACTCTACTGGCATTCCAATGTTTATGCATATCAATCATCCAAATTTTGGCTGGGCGATAACTCCTGAGGATATTATTACGCTGGATGGAGAGCGATTTTTCGAAGTATATAATGGTCACCCACAAGTTCATAACTATGGCGATTCGCTTCGACCAAGTATGGAAGTCCTTTGGGACAAAATTCAGGCGGCTTATCTTCAAGACAACAAGCCTTTACTTTATGGATTGGCAGTGGACGACGCACATAATTACCATGTGTTTGATGAAAACAGTAGCAATCCAGGTAGAGGTTGGGTGATGGTTTTGGCGGAAAATTTGGAACCTGCGTCTCTAGTGGAGGCAATGGAGCGCGGTGATTTCTATTCGAGTACAGGTGTGACATTAGAAGAAATTGACTTTGATGGCAAAAGGCTGAATGTAGAAGTTCTACATGAGGAAGGGATAGACTATACCATTCAGTTTTTTGGCACTAAAAAATCTAATCCAGAAGCTAGCGGACTATTGCTAAAAGAGGTGCAGAATAAAAGTGCATCCTATATTTTAGAAAGTGATGATATGTATGTGCGTGCTAAAATCATTTCTTCTAAGCCAAAAGAGAATCCATATCAGCTTGGGGATACAGAAGTTGCTTGGACGCAGCCCGTAGTAGGTAAGTGATATTCATGCTTTAGCTGATTTTGTCTAAAGCGGGTGAATGACTTTAACCTTTTGAGATCTTTTTCATCAATTCATTCACAGAGATATCTTCCTCAAGAATTGGCCAGTGAATGTCATGGCCGGAAGGTGATATAGTATAGATTGAACGCTCAAAATCTGATGCTGCTAAAAGTTTTTCTGAGATATCAGCTAGTCTAATGATGACTTCATAACCATCGAAAAAGACAATCACACTGTCTTTCACAAAAAATAATTCTCGAACAGATGGGTTTTCATTCATATTTTGATCCTTTGATTCTACTAATTTATCAAATCTTAAATTAATTTCATCCAGCTAAAGAATAGTAACTTCGGAGCTCACAACTGAATGAGAATTCCCATTGCAATCCCGACCCCATTCTTACCTATTCTCCATATCCTACTTTGGAGCCAGATACAAAGGCTGGGCACCACAGCCAAATCAGCAAACCGTTCAACGAAGAGTGGAGCGAGTGCTTCGGCATGTGTTGGGACACGAGGATTTTTCTTTGATTGGAGCTAGTAGGACAGATTCAGGAGTTTCATGTATGGGTGGATATTTGCAGGTTTTCCTTCGGGAAAAAGTAGCTATGCAAAGTCTTTTACCTCAGTTTAATGAGCATCTTCCCCAAGATATTCAGCTCAACTCAGTACAAGATGTGTCTGCAAACTTTAACTTGATTCAGTCTGTCACTCAGAAAACCTACCGTTACTTTTTCGCTAATGCCGCTAACTTCCATCCTTTTGCTTCAGCTTTTCTTGTCAATGTATCAGAAGAGTTGAATTGGGAGTTGATGGAAGAAGCTTGCCAATTATTTGTAGGAAGAAATAACTTCAAAGGCTTTTGCAAACCTTCGGTAAATAAGACGGATTACGTGCGTGAAGTACTTTCTGCTGGTATTTTTACTTCCAACGAATTTCTGGGACAGTTTTTCCCACAAGAGATTTATTATTTCGAAATCACAGGGACAGGTTTTCTTCACCATCAAGTACGGATGATGATGTCAGCCGTTTGGCAAATTGGTAAAGGAGAAATGGTGATTTCAGAAATATCGCGTCGTTTTGAATCCTCAGAAGTGTCAGAAAAATTACCACCTGCACCAGCAAATGGTTTAGTGTTGTGGGAAACAGTGTTGAAAAATCTTTGAGGTGTCATCCAGACCGTCGAAGACTTCGGATTTCCTCGAAGGTTTTTAGTGTGTTTCCCGTTTTTGATGTCTTAAACCTTAGCAGATCAATTCTTTTTTCAAAACCTTAAAGGTTAAAAAAAACCTCTAAGGTTACTAAGACTCTCAAAGCGTCAACTCAAACACAAAATCATCCATCACATAGCCATTCCCTATGTCATTGACTTCGCTTTTGATATTTTCAAATCCCAGGTACTCGTAAAAATCGATTGCTCCCTGATTGTATTTATTCACATTTAGTAGGAGACTTTTCTGGTCACTGGACTTGGCTACTTCTCTTATTTTAGCAAAAAGTTTCTTCCCCACACCTTTTCCCTGGGCAGAAGGAAGAATGTAAATCTTATGAATCTTGGTTTTTCCCTGTTCGCTATTTACTTCAATACCCGTGAAACCAAGTCTTTCGCCATCTTCCTCAGCTAAGAAAAACTGATGCCCTTCGTTATGCTGCTTTTCTAGGTTTTTCACATCGTACATCCAGCTCAACATATAGTCAATTTGCGCTGGACTTAAAACTTTCCCAAAAGTATCAGGCCAAGTGCGGTGAGCGATGGACTGCACGTGGATCAAATCTTTAAGTTTGGCTGGGGTGATCAATACCATAGGCTGGGAGTAGTTGAGTCAGGTGTGAAAGTAATAAAACCGACCCTTTAGATAAAAAGATCGGTTTTGAAGATTTTTGGTTTGTCGATAAATTATACGCTTTTAGGCTCAGGGTGAGTGTAGCCTTTTCGATAAGGTCTTCTCAATCTTTCCGTAGCTTCTTTATCACCAAGCACCGTCATAGTCTTTGGATCGTATTTCAACGCTCTTCCTCCCAGATCCATTGAGATGTTTGCCAAAATGCAGGAAGCCGTAGAAATATGTCCCTCTTCAATATCGGCGACAGGAAGCGTATCAGATTCAATAGCTTTCATCCAGTTTTGCATGTGAAGTCGAGTTGCGGGAGCAGCATTCAGCTCAATATCTGGCTCAGTGACATCTTCAGGATATTGTTCTCTTTCGAATAGGCATTCAAAATGGATTGGCTCATCATTTTTATCCATAGGAGTAAAGTCTGCACGCATTGTGCTTCCAGCCAGCATTCCTTTGTCACCAAAAATCTTGAATGCCCAAGGATAATCTGGGTCGTCTGGATTACCCCAAGTTCTATGTTGCCAGACTACATTGAGTTCTGGGTATTCGAAAATCGCAGATTGCGTGTCGGAGATATTTGACTTTCCATCTTTTTGAACGTAAATCCCACCAGTGGAAGTGATCTGAGTTGGCCAGCCAAGATCAAGCATCCAGCGAACGGTGTCTAACATATGCACACACATATCTCCCGTGATCCCATTACCATATTCCATAAATGTTCTCCACCATCTCCTATGTGGTAAGCCGTCATAAGGTCTCAGCGGAGCCGGACCGGTCCAGAGATCATAATTGAAAAAGTCCGGAATTGGCTCTAGTGGAGGATTTTCATTTGCCCGCATATGAAAATAGCAGCAAACTTCTACATGAGCAATCTTACCCAGCTTTCCAGTATCTATGATTTGTTTTTTGGCATCGATCAAATGTGGAGTACTTTTCCGCTGCGTTCCTACCTGGACTTTCTTGTTGTATTTTCGAGTTGCTGCTACCATCGCTTCACCCTCTATCACATCGACAGAAATGGGCTTTTGTACGTAGACATGCGCCCCAGCTTTTAGCGCATCAATGCACATTAGTGCATGCCAGTGATCCGGCGAACCGATCAGCACATATTCAGGCTTTTCTTTAGCTAACAGGTCTTTGTAATTTTCATAGAGCGCAGGCACTTTTCCAGACTTTTGACGGGTAGCTACCATGTCACCAGCAGTTTTTAGCATGTTTTTGTCTGGATCACAAAGTCCAACTACCTCGATATCTGCCACTTGGATGAGGCGAAAAAGATCTGATTTACCATACCAACCTGTCCCTATCAATGCAACTTGGAGCGGGCCTTCACGGTCTTTGAAATCCATGCCTAAAAGGCCGAAACTTGCAAGGGTGGCTAAAGCGGAAGAGCCTTTGAGGAAATCTCTTCGATTAAATGAATTCATAAATTAAGGGTTTGAGGTTTATTGCGTCTCTTAAGATACAAAAACACATATTCTTAGCAAGTGTAATTGGATGAGTGGAAATAGAAGAGAAGCTAGTTTAAAAATTAAAATCTCAAATTTGCTTTGGTTGCGGATGTGCATATCCATTTCGATAGAGTCTACTTTCTTTGACAAATTCTCATCTATTCAGGTGGATCACAGAGTTGGTTTCAAGCTTTAAATAAATGAGAATTCTGGAAAGAAGAGTTGGTCTCAAGCTTTGCAGAATACAAGCCAGCTCTATGTCATGGAATCAAGAAATGAAAAGCACTTATAGTAAATTAGTTTGCTGCCCAATCCAACTGACGGCCTTCTTCCATATTTTTTTTATCTTTGACAGTGCCCACAGCTATGCCTATTCCCATTCCTATCGGCAAGCCTATTCCCATAAATGCTAAATTGCCTAGTGCAAAACCAAAAATTATCCCCAACGGAATACCGAAAGCTGCCATTCCAAGAACGAGCCATTGAAGCTGGTAATGATTTTTTGGAACTAGCTTAAGATCTTGCTCTAGGAGTTTGATGATGGCTGTCTGAGCAGCTATGAACTGCTTGATGAGTAGTGGGTCTGGGCCGGGGAAATTATTCACACCAGCAATGATTTCGTTGATTTTCTGCTTCTGAGCTGATGGGATTGACTTGTGCTCTATAGCAATAAGTAGCGTACTCAGGTTGTGAGCTGCTTTGGCAAGCTTAGGGTTTTCTTCGAAAGAGGGGCGGGGAGTGAGGAGATTCATTGGCATAATTTGTTAGGATTTTTTTAATTTTTAAGGTTATCTAAATCATCCAAATCCTTAGGACGGTTTGAAGCTTTTTTTGCTCTGATTAAGTCGTTTTTATGTATGGTTCTTATTTGAATTCCCTGTTCTTAAAATAGTTTACTTTTTCGATATACGTCTTTAAAATCCAATCCTTTGACGGCAGTCATTATATCAATGGCAACAGGAGATCTGCCAAAAGAAAATACATCCCAAACCGGGTGATTCAAAAAATTCTCCTCAGTCATATCAAAAATTTGCATTCCGAATTCATTGAAAGCTTTAAAAAGTCTCTCATAATTCTCCTTTGACTTATTCATCCACAGATCAAGATCTCCTGTGGTTCTCGAATATCCATATAGAATAACTGAGAATCCACCAACTAAAATATACTCAACGTTATGCTTGTTTAGCGCTTCAATAAACTCTCTGAAATCTTCCTCAATTATATTCCCCATTAATCCCGAGATCTCGCGCTAAATACAGTTTTGTCCATTCTTGGAGGATTATTAATGTCATACCTGTATGCTATGCTATTCAGGTAACGATGGATTTGTAATCTTTCTTGCCCAGTGAGTTTACTATGTTCTTTCCCATAATTGACTCGTTCCGAGGCATTTCTTGCTTGGAAGGCAGATCGGTCAAGTTTGAATTTTTTAGGATTTTCTGACATGCTAGGGTAAAGGTATAAAGCCAATTTAAAAAATTGCATGAATATTAGCCACTATCTCCACACTCTATTCACTCAATCTCTCCTGTGCTCACACTAGGTAAACTGCATCGGTCACCCAACATCTAGCATCGGGCGATCCTCAAAACTTCACACCAAATCGTTCTCCCAATTCAGTCAGATCCTTCACCACAGGATCAAGCAAAGGAATTCCATCTTTCATTCGAATCGTTTCCAGTTCCCGCTCTGGATCGCCAGGGATCAGCACTCTTTCATGTCCAGAAGTTGGCGTTGCAGCGCGAAAACGTGTGATCCAATTATCCATGTGTGCTTTGAATTCATCCGCAGGGCGGAATGCATCCACACGCATAGCGCCAAAAAAGTGACCGATTCCCTCTCCCACTGGATTAGGATCTGGCTCCAAAAATGCCACGAAAGGCGGAACCCAAGGGCCGTAATTGGCACCAGAAAGTACTGCTGAGAAAATATCCACGATAGATCCAAGTGCATAGCCTTTGTGCGAACCATGTTCTCGATCACCACCCAACGGAAGCAAAGCACCACCATTTTTTACTCCATTCGCGGAAGTGGTCGGACTGCCATCTTTGTTCTGCACCCAGCCCGTAGGCGTATCCATTCCTTTACGTTGCAAGATTTCCAACTTGCCATTCGCAGCTGTTGTGGTAGCCATGTCGGCCACAAAGGGAGGTTGATCTTTTGCAGGGATTGCTACTGCAATAGGATTCGTGCCTAAAAGTCTTTCTTGTGAAAAAGTAGGAGCTACCAGCGGACTGGCATTCGTCATGGAAATACCGATCATATCATGATCCAATGCTTGCATAGCATGGTAACCCGCGATGCCGTAGTGATTCGAGTTTTTCACAGAAACCCAACCTGTGCCTGCTATCGTGGCTTTCTCAATAGCAACTTTCATCGCATAGGGAGCTACCACCAAACCTAAACCACCATCTCCATCTACTACAGCAGTGGAGGGAGTTTCGTGGACGACCCGCACATTTGGCGTGGGATTTATACGGCCTTTTTCCCAAAGTCTCACGTAGCCCGAAAGTCGCGCAACGCCATGACTATCCACCCCACGAAGATCTGCCGAAAGCAACACATCAGCCGCTGTCTTGGCCTGGTCTGACGGGCAACCGATTTTGGAGAGCATATTTAGCGTGAATGTGTGAAGTTGTTCGTAGGAATAAGTCATAGGAATATAGGGATTGATACAGCCAGTAAATTTTGGCTAAAGATAAGAAAGGAAATTTTTCGAAACGCCTAGTTAGGCGGTTTGCTCGTGAATGAGCAGAGAAGAAATTGCGCCTTCCTTAAGCGCATAGTGAGAGCATGTGATAAAATCCACCTCGATGTAGCGTAATATAAATTCGATCAAACTCGATGCTACTACAATCATATCAACCCGCATTGGAATCATGCCAGGAATCAATAAGCGCTCTTCCTTGTTTTTGCTCAAAATCATGCGGTGAATAGCTTCATATTCTTCCACTGGCAACTCAAATACATGACGACCAGTGAGTTTGCACTGAAGCATGGATTCAAAGTAAATGTCCGTCAGCGTATCAAAAGTCCCCGAAGCTCCCACCAAACCAAGGGGTTTGTATGTTTTTATAGCTTCAATTAGTGGCTGAAGTTTTTCTTCCAAATAAGCCTCTAGCTTATCTATTTCCTCTGGCAAAATAGGGTCATGGTAATGAAAAAGTTCCAAGAGACGTTGTCCACCGATTTCAAAACTCTGCTTCCAAATAGAATGCTCGCTATTGCCAATGATGAATTCTACAGAACCACCACCGATGTCCATCATCAGTTCAGTTTGTCCATTAAGCGAACCCGAAAGTCGAATTCCATCATAGATCATCTGGGCTTCTTCATCACCGGAGAGCACTCTGATCTCAATGTCTAACGTGTCTTTGACTTCTTGGACGAAGTCCTGACCGTTCTCAGCATTGCGCACGGCACTTGTTGCAAAAGCAAAGGTTTGGGGAATATCCTCTCCTTCAATAAGATTTTTGAAGTGGCGGAGCGTATGAAAAGCGCGTTTTTTGGCGTCCTCCGCAATATGATTTTGGTTGATGCCGCCTTTTCCCAATTTGACAGGGATTTTCTCCTTGTAAATCGTTTTGAAACTTGCACCATCTAATTCTACCAATAACAAATGAAATGTATTGGTACCCATGTCTATCACTGCTGCCTTTCGGGTACTCATACGCTGCCAATTTTTTTTGGATGGGCGAATATAGAAAGTTATTTTAAAGGTGGTCTTTCTACTTTTATTTTATTGCCCGATATTTTGAGAAAGTCACGTACATACCTACGTTTATGATTAATCAGATGGATTATTTGCTTGCCTTTTTTCCCAGTTCTTTTACAATTATCAGAAATAGGCACTTGCACAAATCTCATTCTGCTCGTATTTTTTCATACCTGCCAAAGCCTGTTATATTTGGGGAAGTCTAAAAACAATCAAATGAGCAAGCAGGATAAACCCAATTATACTTTGCCTGGAAAAGAAGGCAAGATCGAGTTGCTGAAAAAGAAAAATGCGGATGCGCTTCTTGGTGGAGGCGAAAAGAGAATCTCTTCCCAACATGAGAAAGGTAAACTTACAGCTCGTGAGCGAGTGGGATTACTGATGGATGACGGGACATTTCAGGAGATCGATAAGTTCGTAATGCATCGTGCTAAAGATTTTGGCTTGGATAAGGAGCATTACCTCGGAGATGGAGTCATCACTGGATACGGCGAGGTCAATGGTCGATTGGTATATGTGTTTTCCCAAGATTTCACAGTTTTTGGAGGCTCACTATCTGAGACTCATGCAGAGAAAATATGTAAGATAATGGATATGGCCATGAAGAATGGCGCGCCTGTGATTGGTTTGAATGATTCCGGTGGAGCAAGAATTCAAGAAGGCGTGAATTCTCTCGGTGGCTATGCTGATATATTTTATAGAAATACACTGGCATCTGGCGTGGTCCCTCAGATCTCTGCGATAATGGGTCCATGCGCCGGAGGAGCAGTTTATTCCCCCGCGATTACAGACTTTATACTAATGGTGGAGCATACATCTTATATGTTCGTGACTGGGCCGAATGTGGTGAAGACTGTGACGCAGGAAAATGTCACGGCGGAAGAACTTGGAGGAGCTTCAGCGCACAGTACAAAAAGCGGTGTTACGCATTTCGCTTGCGCAAATGAACTGGAATGTATTCAGCATGTGAAAAAGCTCTTGAGTTATATGCCTCAAAACTGCGAGGAAACTGCACCAGTTTATCCCTATGATTTATTGGAAGATGAAAGCAGAAAAGATCTTGATAGCTTGATTCCAGAAAACCCAAATCAGCCCTATGATATCCGAGATGCAGTGAGAGGCATTGTTGACGAGGATTCTTTTTTGGAAGTTCATGAGAATTTTGCCGATAATATCGTAGTTGGTTTTGCCAGAATAGCTGGTCGAAGCATAGGTGTAGTCGGAAATCAACCGCAATCGATGGCAGGTGTATTGGATAATGATGCTTCTGTAAAAGCTGCACGGTTTGTGAGAACTTGCGATAGCTTCAATGTCCCCCTTTTAGTATTGGTCGATGTGCCAGGCTTTTTGCCAGGAACGGATCAAGAATGGAATGGAATTATTATCAATGGCGCAAAATTGCTGTATGCGTTTTCGGAGGCTACTGTGCCGAGAATAACTGTGATCACTCGAAAAGCGTATGGAGGAGCATACGATGTTATGAATTCCAAGCATATCGGAGCTGATCTGAACTTTGCATGGCCTACAGCCGAGATTGCTGTGATGGGGGCGAAAGGAGCTTCCGAGATTATCTTCAAGAAAGAAATTGCCGAATCAGAAGACCCAGAAGCTAAACTTCAGGAGAAGGTTGATGAATACACTTCGAAGTTCGCAAATCCCTATCGAGCTGCGCATCGAGGCTTCATTGACGAAGTCATTATGCCATCTGAGACGCGAATCAAACTAATCAAAGCCTTCAAAATGCTGGAAAACAAGGTGGATAAAATCCCTAGGAAGAAGCATGGGAATATACCTTTGTAACAAATACAATTATCAATTTTCAAATATAATTTTCAATATGGATTCAAATACCTTTTTATATAAGTACCTAAACAATGCTTCTCCAACAGGCTTTGAAGCATCAGGACAGCAGATTTGGCTGGATTATATCAAACCTTTCTCTGATGATTATTTCACTGACAACTACGGAACTGCGGTGGCGGTAATCAATCCGAAAGCAGAATACAAAGTTGTAATCGAAGCGCATGCCGATGAGATCAGCTGGTTTGTAAATTACATAAAAGACGACGGCTATATATATGTGCGTCGCAATGGAGGATCAGATCATATGATCGCCCCATCTATGCGTGTGAATATCCATACTGATAAGGGGATGATTCCAGGAGTTTTTGGCTGGCCAGCAATTCACGTGCGTAAAGAAGGAAAAGAAGATGCTCCTACATTAGATAATATTTTCATAGACGTGGGAGCCAGATCCAAAGATGAAGTGGAGGAAATGGGGATCCATGTAGGTTGTGTGATCACTTTTAAAGAAGAGCTTACTGAATTGAATGGGAAATTCTATTCTGGAAGAGCGCTTGATAATAGAATTGGCGGTTATATGATTGCTCAAGTCGCGAGGAGACTTAAAGAGAACAAAAAGAAACTTCCTTTTGGACTCTATATAGTAAATGCAGTTCAGGAAGAAATCGGTCTCCGAGGTGCGCAAATGATCGCGGCCAAAATCAAACCGAATGCGGCAATCATCACCGACGTCTGTCACGATACTACCGCACCTTTATATAATAAGGTGACTAGCGGAGATTTTACTGCTGGGAAAGGGCCAGTTTTGCCAGTAGGAGCTTCTGTTCACAAGAAATTACTTGATCTAATTATCGCTACTGCCAAGAAAAATGATATCCCTTTTCAGAGAGCTGCAGCATCGCGAGGTACAGGCACGGATACGGATGCGTTTGCCTATTCTAATGAAGGTGTTCCATCGGCTTTGATCTCCCTTTCTTTGAAATACATGCATACGACCGTCGAGACCGTAAGCAAAGAGGATGTAGAGCAGGTGATCAACTTGATGTATGAGTTCTTACTGGATTTTGATCCTTCTTTCGATTTTAGATATATAAAATAAGTTCGTGATCTACTTTCATCAAGACTGTAAATTGTTTCTTTTGATATGGAATATTTAGATCAACTTAAGCGAAGAATTTCGCTGGTCAACCCTCCTCAGCGGATTATTTCACTCGTTCCATCACAGACGGAGCTATTGGTTGATTTAGGATTGGAGGAAAGAATAGTGGGAGTGACCAAGTTTTGTATTCACCCTAAAGGATTAAGAAAGCGGAAAGCCATAGTTGGTGGTACAAAGAATTATCGGAAGGAGGTAATCGATTCATTGCAGCCAGATTTGATTATTGGCAACAAGGAGGAGAATGAGCAGTCTGGAATTGAGGAGTTGATGGACATGTATCCTGTCTGGATGAGTGACATCTATACGCTGGAGGATAGCTTTGATATGATTGGTCATCTGGGTAAAATGCTAGGTGCAGAAGAGAAAGCTGATGAAATAAGGAGAAAATTGACTATAGATTTTGCTTCTCCACTTCCCAAGAAAGGAACTGCGGTTTATTTGATTTGGAATGATCCTATTATGGTAGCAGGGACTGATACCTTTATTAATGAAATGCTGAATTTTGCTGGATTTGGGAATTTAATTCAAGCTTCTCGTTATCCTCAGCTCACTAGCGAGGAATTAACTGATTTCAATCCTGAGTACCTTTTACTAAGCTCCGAGCCTTTTCCTTTTAAAGAAACGCATATACAGAATTTCCAATCACTTTTGCCAATGGCTAAAATCAGACTAGTAGATGGAGAAATTTTCTCTTGGTATGGAAGCAGGTTACGGAAAGCTAAAGTGTATTGTGAAAGCTTATAAACACTATATATATAATGAGCACACACGTTTCAATTGTACCGCTCATGAAAAAATAAATTTAGCCGAGAGACTTTATTAAAAAAATCAATTAACTTTTGAGTACAAATACTTTGAAACTTATCACATTATGAAAAATACACGATATGCATGGGTGGCATTATTCGCCTTGGCTTGGTCATGTGGGCCTAAGCCTGGAGACGATTCCGTAACCGAGACAGTAGTTGAAGATGCTCTGGTAGCAGAAAATTCACTCACAGAGGAAGAAAAGGCTGATGGCTGGATGCTTCTTTTTGACGGCACCAATACTGATGGCTGGAGAGCGTTCAATGGTGATAGCTTTCCCTCAGAAGGCTGGACTGTAGAAGATGGAGCATTGAAAGCATTAGGTAAAGGCGGTGATATCGGTGGAGACATTGTTTTTGCTCCAGTTGAATTTGAGCAGTTTGAGATGGAATGGACGTGGAAAATTGCTTCAGGAGGAAATAGTGGGGTGCTTTATCACGTAGTTGAGGATCCAAAATACCATGCTCCTTATGAGACAGGGCCAGAATATCAGATGATTGATCAGCTCGGTTTTGCAGATCCTTTGGAAAAATGGCAGTCAATTGGCGCGGATTATGCAATGACAGAGCCGGACTACGAAGGAGTAGTGAAGGAAGCAGGCGAATGGAATACGTCGAAAATTATTTTTTCTGAAGAAGGCTCAAGCTATTATCTGAATGGAAAGAAGACTGTTGAGTTTGTTCCTTACTCTGAAGCGTGGACAACTGCCCGTCATTCTGGTAAATGGAATGACTTTCCTGATTATGCAATTTCAAAAACTGGTTTAATCTCACTTCAGGATCATGGCGCAGAGACTTGGTTCAAAAATATTAAAATTAGAAAACTATGAAAAAGGTATTAGTGGCGATGCTATTATTAGCGTCTGTAAATTTTGCATATGCGCAGAAGAAAGTAAAACTCTTTAATGGTAAAGACCTTTCTGGCTGGACCATTTATGGAACGGAAAAGTGGTATGTAGAAGATGGGTTGCTTATTTCTGAAAGTGGGCCTGATAAGGCATATGGGTATTTAGGCACTGATGAGGAATATGATGATTTTGAAATTACTCTGGAATTCAAGCAAGAGGCAAATGGTAATTCTGGTGTATTTATTAGATCTACAGTGGATGGCACCAAAGTTTCGGGATGGCAGGTAGAGGTTGCACCTCCTGGCCACGATACTGGGGGGATTTACGAATCATACGGTAGAGGCTGGTTAGTTAAGCCAGATCCAGAAAAAGATAAGAATTTGAAGTTCGGAGAATGGAATAAAATGAAGATTGTTGTCAAAGGAGACAATGTTACGTCCTATTTGAACGGAGTAGAGATGGTAAACTTCACTGATGCCAAAATAGGCGAAGGTAAAGGTGGTATTTGCCTTCAAATCCATGATGGTGGAGGAATAAAGGTTTATTGGAAAAACATTGTTTTGAAAAAGCTTTAGAGAACTTAAGATTGAAATGAAATGCCCTGATGATTCAATCATCAGGGCATTTTCGTTCTGAGGAAACCTTTCTCTGTTGTATTCAGCGAGTTATGCGTTTTAGAGGGATATTTCATGGATAGACCTTGTTGTTAAGAATAAAAGGTAGATATTTGCACTCCCAAACAACGCAAACGGCGTCGGATTTGGAAGAGTTGAG
>Ga0105054_10001006_pt1 | contig 46373 bp, 15 predicted proteins | sample BON02_FD_78091 | JGI IMG/M metagenome (GOLD analysis project Ga0105054, IMG submission 78091) | Freshwater microbial communities from Lake Bonney liftoff mats and glacier meltwater in Antarctica - BON-02 (megahit assembly) | ecosystem: Environmental > Aquatic > Freshwater > Ice > Glacier...
AAACCGCCCCGCCGGCCCACCCACCCCCCACAAGGGGGGTCGTCCCCCCCTTCACCCCCCCCCCCTCTTTTGGCTTTTGGCCCCCCCCCCCCCTTAAGCAAGGTTTTTGTCGCTGGCTTGAAGCGAGCGGCGACCGTGCGCGCGCCGAGCGCCGGTTGCAAACAACCCCGTAACTCAAAAAAACACCGACGTGTCACACACGCGCGCGCGCCTATAAGAACATTCCAGACCCGAAGAAGCGGCATGCGTGAGGGGCGCTCCATTGCTCGTTTCGTGAAGCCCCTCGTTTTGGGGGAGGGAGGGGAAAAAAGGCAACAGCAAGGAAAAATTGCTGCCTTCCTCCTCTCCCTCTTTCCGCGGAAAACTCGGGCGTCCACCTCCCAGACCCCCAGATCGGAATCAACCCCCCGCTTGACCTCGTCCCACACCGCATAGCCGTCAAGATGGCACTCACGATGAAGACGCGCTCGGCGCTCGGCGCCAAGTCGGTCTCGTGCCGCGCGTCGTCGCGCCCGCTTTGGCTGCGTGAGTGCACGGTTTCCGCCTTTGCGTGGACACTATGGGCGCCCTCCTAGAGCCGACATCTTTCGGATGCATCGAGCAGGACGGAGGAATTGAGCCCCCGAGGAGAGAGAGCAGCAGACGAGTTGTTCGAGACCCTCGTCTCCGGCTCCCTTCCTCCACCCGCAAGATCCGGCGCCCGTGGGCCGCTGATCCCGCGGCGCATGCGCTGCAAGGCAGTCGAGGGTGGCGCTCGCTTGTCACGATGGCCGATTTGGCCCTCGGGATTCGCGCGCGCCGCAGGGGACGAGGTTGTCGCCTGGCCTCTGTCTCCCTCTCTCCCCCTTCTCTTCGCGGCGGCGGCGTCGGCGAAGGCAGCGGCGGCAGCGGCGGGGCAAGAGAGAGGGGAGAGACCGACGGCGCCGCCGAAGCTGAGCTGGCATGCCTCCCATCCGAACAGCGATTTCCTCTTTCTCCCCGGGGCGGCGCCGTCTGTCCGAGGCCGCCCGGTCTTCTTCCTCAGATCCCCGGGCCGCGCGCGCGCCAAGAGAGAGAGAGAGACACCGCATCCCGCCGCCCGACCGACGCCGCCAACGCCCCATCTCGCCCCCCCTCCCCCTCGGCACCCCGCCACCCGAAAAAAAACAAAACGCCCACCCCAACAACAGCCAACACCGTCGCGCCCTCGTACCTGACCGGCAAGCTCGCCGGCGACCGCGGCTTCGACCCCCTCGGCCTCGGCGCCGACGAGGGCCGCCTCAAGTGGTACGCCGAGGCGGAGAAGACCAACGGCCGCTGGGCCATGGCCGCCGTGGCGGGCATCCTGTTCACAGAGGCGACGGGCGTCGGTGCGTTTTTGTTTCTTTCCTTTTGCTTCTTTTTCTCTTCTGCGTCGCTTGCCTCGGATCGCGCGGAGCAGGGCGGGCGGCCGGCCGGATCTGCCTCCGCTCTCTCGTTTTCTTCCTTGGCGCCGCTGCGCCCGAAATCACCTCGCCGACAGCTGACGCCGCCCCCCGACAAAAACCCTGACGACAAAAAACATCGACGAAAAACAAAAACGACAGAGCCCAAGTGGTTCCTCACGGGCGCCAAGGACTTTGGCGTGCCCATCGCCCCCCTCGTGGCCATCCAGTTCCTCATCACCGGCTTCTTCGAGACCAAGCGCTACCAGGGGTGGAAGGAGAGCGGCGGCTCTTCCGGCTTCCTCAACTCGTTCCCGTTTGACCCGGCGGGCATGTCGAGCCCGGCCAACGCCGAGAAGGAGGTGAAGAACGGGCGGCTGGCGATGGTGAGTTTTGTTTTGTCGTGGTGGTGGTGGCGGTAGTGGTATCGTGTGTTTTTTAGCGGGCTCGTTGACTGTGTGCTGTGGTATGGGTTTGCAGGCGAGACGGCGGCGGCGGAGGCTGCGGCGGCGCGCGCGATCGCATCTGCTTTGCCTCTCGCTGCGCCCGCGGGAACGCCCCGGCACACGCGCGCAAACATCAGACACGTCCCATAATAGCACCGACCGACGCCGCCTTCTCCTGCCCCCTCCCAAAAAAACTCGAAACCAATGCCAAAAACAACGAAACCAAAAAATAAAAACACACAACTCCGGAAAAAAAAACGGACGCGCAGGTCGCCTTTATCGGCTTTGCGGTGCAGGCGCTCGTCACGCGCACGGGGCCTGTCGACGGCCTGCTCAAGCACCTGGCCAACCCCGCGGGGTACAACATCACGACCAACCTGCTCAACCTGCCGGCCGTGATCACGGGCGGCAACTGAGGCGCCTTTCGACGTTTTTTTGAGGAGAGGAGGGGAGGGGACGAGAGGGGGGCGGTGTGGGAAAAGAGAGAGAGAGAGAGGCGGGTCGGCGCCTCGCTCCCGGCTCCCCTTTCCTCCGGCTGTCTTTGCGTCGCTTTTTTGTGGTCGGATTCTGTTCACTGTAACTGGTCATCGCTGTGCTAGAGTCAGAGATCTCTTCACGATTGTTGGAGCGTTGGGGGTTGTGTTGCCGGAAAGAGCAGGGGAAGAGAGCGCGCCCCGTTTATCGGCCGGGGGGACGAGACGGGGAAACGAGGGGAGACGGCGTTCCGCAAGGTGCTCTTTTTTTTGTCTCTCGTTGGTGCGCGAACAATCTGGATCGGGATGCACTATCTGATACGCCCTAGAGGTGAGCGACACACCCCAAAAATGGCAGCTGCCGACCAAAACAAAAACCCCACACGGAAAAGAAACGGGGCAAAAAAAAGGCGACAGACGGGCGAGACGCTCAAAAACAAGACAAGGCGAGTCGGCGAAAAAGGCTTCACTGCTCTGTCGGCCGAACCCAAATCGAGCCCCAGCCCCCCCCCCTTTTTGTCTCCCTCTCTACTTGCCCGGGTTGCTCAGCTCCGGCGGCCAGCTCCCGTGCAGCCTGCGCCACTTCTCCCGGCGGTACCGGATCAGCGGCAGAAAGTGGTGCGACAAATTCTCCAAGCCGTACTGCGACCGGATGTACTCGCCCTGCTCGCAGTCGGCGGCCTGGTCGGCCTCGTGGTGCAAGAGGTCGTGGCCGTGCGTGGTCTCCCAGTCGAGCTTTTTGTACAGGATCGGGTCCATGTGCGCGACGGCCGCCTGCGGCAGGTCGAACTCGAGGTGGCGCGCGGCATGCGAGCTCTGGGCGGCGAGCGTCAGCAGCCACAGCTCCTCCTCCTCGGCCTCGTCGAGCGCGGCGTCGGCCGCGTCCAACTCGGCGGCGTCGATGGCAAAGCGCTCGGCGGCGACGGACGGGTAGAGAACCTCGGGGTGGCGCAGGTTGGACGGGTCGGCCTCGAAGCGCGCGCGGGCGGCCAGGGCGTAGGCGGCGTAGGCGTCGCCGTCGGCGGCCGCGGCGTCGCGCTCGGCCTCGAGCGCGGCCACCGCGCGCGCGCCGGCGCCCGAGGCGTGCTGCGCGGCGCGCTGCGCGGGCGTCGGCGCCGCGCGCTGGGCGGCGAGCACCTCGGCGCGGTCGCCGCTCCCGCCCGCGGCGCGCAGGCGCGCCGCGAGCTCGGCCTCCTCCTCGGCGTAGCGCGCGGCCAGGCGCATGCCCTCGGCGTGCATCAGGCGGCCGGGGGCGTGCATCTGATCCGCGTGCGCGCGCGCCTCCTCCGACCGCAGGCGCGACGGCGCGCCCTCGGGCTCGAGCGCGGGGCCCAGCAGCCTCTCCAGCGCCGCCGCGCGGTCCTCGAGCTGCCCCGCCAGAGCCGCGGCCTCGGCCTCGGGCGCGCTCGGCTCGAACATGGCGGCGATCTCGGCCTTGCTGCGCCGCAGCAGGAACGAGTCGGTGGCCTCGCACGACGCGAGGCGCGCGCCGTACGCCTGCGGGCCGCGCGCCACCAGATCGAGCAGGCCGTTGTATTTGGGAGAGACGTCCTCGAACTTCGACGCCAGCAGCGCGTCGCGCTCGCGGAGCGGCACCAGCGCCTGCTCGGGCGTGGCGAGCAGGCGGCGCGCCCACATGCGCAGGAAGCGGCCGTGGACCTCGGCGCGGCGCGCGGACAGGCGCGCGTGCGCCTCGGCGGCCGACAAAAAGGCAAAGCCGTCGGGCGCGGGCGCGCCGCCCTCGTAGACGACGCCTGTCACGGCCGCCGACACGGCTGAGGCCACTCCCGCGCCCGCCGCGCGCGCCAGGGCGTCCGAGGACCCGCCCGTGACCGAGGCCGGCACGACGAGCCGGCGCTCCGGCACCAGGGCCGCCAGGTAGGCGTCGGTCGCCTTATTGAGCGCGCCGAGCGACACCCCCTGGCCGTACCGCCACTCGGGCACAGGGACGGTTCCAAAGGCGGCGGCGGCGGGCGGCGCGTCCTTGTCCCCCTCGCGCGCTTTCACGCGCTCGACCGCCTGCTCGCGGCGCTGCTCCCACCACAGGCCCTTGTCCTTGACGGCCTCGGCCGCGCGCGCCGACAGCACGCCGTCGAAGAATTTCGGCACCTCGCCGGCCTTGAGGCCAAACAGCCTGAAGTTGGGCACCGGCTTGGCGAGGTCCTCGAACGCGCGCGGGTTGTGCTGCTTGAGGTAGGGCTCGTCGCCCTCGTCGCCCAGGTCTTTGTACGCCTGGAGCAGGGCCATGGCGCCCTCGGTCTCGGCGCACTGCCTGGCGAGCGTGGCGGTCAGCGGCTCGTGCGCGGCGGGCTTGGCGGCGGGAGCGCGGACGCCCTCGGAGAACTCGAAGGCCAGAGGCGCCACGTAGGCGCGGCGCTGCTGGAGCTGCGGCTGGTTGGTGGCGGTGGTCGTCGCGGCGGCGGCCGTGGCCTGCTCGGCCGGCGCGGCGGCCTGCCGTGGTTTGGTTTTTTGTTGGGGGGTGGGAGGGGGGAGGAGAGACGGCGGCGGCGGCGGCGGCGGCGGCGGCGGCGGGCGGCGAGCGTGGTTTCGTTTGTGTTTGGAAAGAGGGGGAAGGTGTGAGCTTGGCGCGGATCCGGAAGGAGCAGACGGAGAGGACGGGGTCGTGGACGCCACCGATCGCGCGCATCGATGCTCGCGACGGTGCACGAGAGAGAGAGTGGGGGCCCGCGTCAGCGACACACTCAGATCGTCTCTCTCTTGCTCCCTCTTTTCTCTCCCTCTCTGCAGCGTGCGCCGGTGGTGATCGGGGGTCGATCAGCACCAGCGCAGCCAGGGCTCGCACAACTGCGGGGCGTTGTGGTCCAGTCGAAGAGCAGAGGGGAGAGAGCAGAGAGAAGCTTTTGGCGGAGCGGATAGGAGAGAACAACCCTCTCAGGAGACGCCTTCTTCCTCACCGCGACGAAGCGCGTGGCCGCGCGGCGCAGCATGATGCCGGCGGGTCTGTCTCGCTCTCTCGATCGGTTGTGCCGCCGCTGCTGCAAGTGTGTGCGCGTTCGCACGTTGCGCTCTCACTGGCGCGCGCGAGAGGTGTTGGCGCTCTGTCTCAAGTGCGGGTTGCTCCCCCTCTTTGCTTCTTCACACGTCCAAGGGAGGTTCAAGGGTGTGGTGGTGCGTGTGATCTGGGGAAGCGCGTGTGGAGGGGCCAATGAGAGAGGGGGCGCTAGCTTACCGAGAATTGCGACAAGAAGGCTGCTCGCCTTCTTGTCGCCTTTCTCCTCCTCCTCCTCCTCCTCCCTTTTTGAAAAATCTCACCGATCGCAAAAGTAGCCCACTGCCCGCCAATCGAAGCCATAACGTCCCATCCCCTGCTTTGCAACTTGGCAACTTGAAGCCACCCTCGCGCATCCAACATCCTTCCATCATCCGCGCGCGTGGGGGCACCCGCGCGCGCGCGCAAAACACAAAAAAAAACCAGACGAAAACCAAAACGTCGCCTTCCCGAGAGAGAGATAGAGAAAGGCAATCCAAACGCAATGGCGCATCTGCAGCAGCACGCGCCCCCGCCGCCGTGGCAGCTGCCGCCCACGCGCCTGCCCACGCTCGTGCAGGCGGACCCGTCGCAGCACCTGCCGCTGCCGCTGCCGCTGGCGCCGCTGCCGTCGTCGTCGGACCCCGGCGGCGGCGGCGGCGGCGGCGGAGCGCGCGCCAGCGCCGCCGCGGTCGCCGCGCCCGAGAGCGCCGCCGCGCTGCTGCCCCCGCTGTCGTCCGACGAGCGCGCGGCCCTGCGCGCGCTGGCCGAGGACGCGCAGACGGTGCAAGGCGTGGTGGAGGCCCTGCGAGCAGTCGACCTGGGGTACCTGTGAGTCTCTTTTTTTTCTTTCTCCGAGATTGGCCCTCGCCCTGCCGCCAGCCGCCGCCGGCCGCCGCCGTTTGCGCGCGAGGAAGGAGAACAAACGACGCTTGCCCTCCTTGCGTCTTGCTCACTCTCCTTCAACCAACGAACAAGCAACAAGCGAACGACAACCGACAGCCAACCGCGCGCCGAGGCGGCCGCGGCGCCCCCCCCGGCCCTCCTGCCGGACGACGAGGGCGGCCCGCCCTCCTCCGCCGCCGCCCGCCGCCGCCCGCCGTCGCTGCTGGAAGCGGTGCTGCGCGCCGACAACCGCGCCCTGGACGCGCGCGTGTCGGCCAGTTGAGTTCTCGGCTCGTCGCTCGGGCGCGTGGTGTTGTTGGCGCAGGCCCGTCTCCGTGTCGGCGTCGTCATCGCGTCGTCACCTCACTCACGCGCAAAAATTCCCACCCGTAACAAAAAACAAACAAAAAAAACAAAACCCCCCGAAAAAACAAATAGAGCGCCGCGCGACCTCTCAGGGCGGCGCCGACGCGGCCGCCGCCGCTCCGCCGGCCACGATGGTCGAGCTCGCGGCCGCGGCCGGGCGCAAGCGGCTCGCGCCCGAGCTGGCGGCCGCCATCACGGGCGCGGGGCCCGACGGCGCCGCCGCCACGCCCGGCCCCCCGACCGCGACGGCCACCGCCGCCGAGGACGGGCGCGCTGGCAAGCGCGCGCGCTCGAGCCGAGGGGGCGGCGGCGCTTCCGAGGCCGCTGACACCGCCGACGCCCAGCAGCAGCAGCAGCAGCAGCAGCAGCAGCAGCAGCAGCAGCCGCGCGAGCAGCCGCGACAACCGCAGCAGCCGCTGCCCTACCTGGAGGACGAAGACATGGCCGGAGGATGCGCCGGAACAGGAGGGGGGCCGGCGGCGATTGCCCCCGGCGGCAACAAGGGCGGCGGCGGAGGCGCCTCCTTTGTCCCCCTGTCCGAAGACGCTCCGCGCGCCGTGGCCGCCGCCGAGGCGGCCGCCAACGCCTTTCTGCACGCGACGGGCGGAGCAGGCAGCCCGTCCTCGGCCCCCCCGCCCGCCCCCCCGCCCGCGCGGGTGGCGGGGGCGCTGCGCGCCCTAGTCGACGCCTTGGCCGCCGCCCGCGCGCTCGGCGCGACGGCCTCGCTCGGCGAGCCGCTCTTGCTCTCCCTGACGCGCGCGCTCGGGCGCGTGCTGGAGGCCGGCAGCGCGGCCGCGGGGGCCGAGGAGCGGCGGCGGTGGCGGGAGCAGCAGGAGGAGGACGAGGAGGGGCGGGGGGGGGCGCCGGTGCAGCGGGAGGACGAGGAGGAGGAGGACGACGCGGACGAGGGCGGCGGCGGCGGCGGCGGTGGCAAAAAGCGCGGCGGCGGCGGCGGCGGCGCCAAGAAACCCAAAAAGCCTCCTCCTGCGTCCTCGGCCGCCGCCGCCGCCGTCGCCGCCATCCACCGCAATCCGTCCCCCGTGCCCGGCGCCTTTGCGGTCGACCTGCTCCCGGCCGGGCCCGGCGCGACCGAGCGCGCGTGCCCGGCCTTTTCCGCCGCTGCCGCCGCGCTCGACGCCGCCGCCGCCGCGCTGCTGGTGCTGGCGTCGCCCGGGATGCCGCCGTCCCTTTACCGCGCCGAGCTGGCGGACGCGGTCATGGCAACGGTGAAAGGGCACCTGCAGCGCAACGTCCTGGCCTTTTACGACGCGCGCCACCGCGCTTCGCACCGCCCCGACCTCGCGTGCGCGGCGGCGCGGGCGGCGGCGCGCGCCGCGGCCGCGGCGCCCTCGCACAAGCGGGGCGGCACGGCCGCCGCCGCCGCCCGCGCCGCGGCCGCCGCCTCGGCCGCCGCCGCGCGCCACGCCGCCACCCCCCCGCCCTGCCTCCCCGCCCTCGCGGGCCGCGTCGAGCTCGCCCTGGCCCTGCTCGCCGACCTCGTGGCGCGCGTGCGCCTCGACCCGCAGGCCCTGCTGCCGCTCGCGCGCGCGGCGCTCGCCTCGACCGCGCTGGACGGGCCCGGCGGCGCCGCCGCCACGGCGCTGATCCAGGTCGCGGGCGCCGGCCTGGCGGTCGCGGCGTTCGGGCGGCACGAGGACCTGCGCCCGGCCATCATGGAGGAAGTCCTGGCGACGGTGGTCGGCGGGCTGGGCGGCGGGGGGGGCGGAGGCGGAGGGGCGGGCGGCGGCGGCGGCGCCGCCGGTGGCGGCGGCGGCGGGGGCGCGGCCGCTGCGGCCGCCGCGGCCGCCGCCGCGCCTCGGCCCTTTCTGGCGTCAGAGGACGGGGGGGGGCCGACCGGCGAGGCGCCCGTGCGCGTGATGGTCGCCTCGGCGCTGCTGATGCAGCTGGTCGAGGCGGCGGCGCGCCTGCCGGACGTGACGCAGCTGCTCATCGGGGGCGCGGGCGCGGGGGACGAAGACGACGACGACGAAGAGGAGGAGGAGGAGCGAGAGGAGCGGGCGCCGCCGCCGCGGGGGGGACCCAGCGGCCGCCGCCGCAGGAGCCAGACGCCCCCGGCCGCCGCCGCCGCCGCCGCCGCCGCAAACAAGAAGAAGAAGGGCAAGCCCCCCGCCGCCCGCAAGCCAGCGACGACCACCGCCGCCGACGCCGCGGCCGCCGCCGCCACCGTGACCGCCTGCTACGCCGGCGCGGTCGCGGTCGCCGACGCCGTCTGGTCCGGCGTGCTCGACCGCCTGCCGCTCGCGCGCGCCGGGCGCGACGGCGGCGGCGGCGCCGACGCGCGCGCCGTCGCCGACGCCCTGCTCGCAGACTTTTGCGCCGCGCAGGCGCTGCCCGAGTGGCCGTCGGCGCACACGCTGCTGCGGCGGCTCGTCAAGGCCCTGCACTCGTCGCAAGGGCTGGCGCACCCGGACCCGGGCGTCCGCTCCGCGTGCGTCGACCTCACGGGCGCGCTGGCGGCGCGGCTGTGCGCCGACGCCATCGCCGACGAGGCGGCGCGGGCGGGCGTTGAGGCCCTGGTCGGCGCGGCGCGCACGCGGCTGGCGGCGGCGGCGGCGGAGCAGACGGGTGGCGGCGGCGGCGGAGGAGGAGGACAGGGGGCGGGCTTGCGGCCGATGGACGAGGAGGGCGGGGCCGCGGGCCAGGCGCCTGCCGCCTCTGTCTCGGCCGGGCCCACGACGTCGGACGTGCTGCAGTGCTTGCTGCTCGAGGCCGTGGGGGGAGGAGGGCGGGGAGGAGGGGCGGGCGGCGGCGGGTTTGGCGGCGGCGGCTATTTTCCCCTCGACGCCGTCCGCTCGGGAAACTCGGCGGCGGCGGCGGCGGGGGGACGCGGCGGCGGCGGCGCGGCCGTCGCCCCGTCGCGCAGCCGCCGCGCCGAAGCCGCGCGCAACTTCATCTGCGCGCGCATGCTGCACGACGCGGTGCAGTCGCTGCTGCAAGAGCAGCAGCAGCAGCAGCAGCGGCGGCAGGGGGGGGGGCAGCAGCCTCAGCAGGGCGCGGTGCGCCGCCGGCTCGGCAGCGGCGACGGCGACGGCGACGGCGGCGGCGGCGGCGGCGGCGAGGACGGCGAGGACGGGGGTGCCTCGGGCTTCTCTCCGGCGGCCACCGCCGCGGCCATGCGCACGCTCGTGGTGCGCTACCGCCAGCTGCACGACCGCCAGCTGCCTCCGCCGAGCGCCCTCGCGGAGGAGGAGGAGCAGAAGCAGCAGCGGCACGGCGGCCGCGGCCGCGCCGCCCCATCGGGCGGCGACGATGGCGACGACGGCGACGACCGCGGCGACACGGCCCGCGGCGTCGCGGCCGCCGCCGTGTCGAGCCTGAGCGCCGCGGCCCTCGCCGCCGCGGAGCTCGCCCGCCGCGGCGGCGGCCCGACGGTTTCCCGCCGCCAAACCGCGCCGCTCGCCAACGCTGCCAACGCCCCGGCCGCCGCCGCCCTCGCCGCCGCCGCCGCCGCCGCCTCGCTCACGCGCCCGGCCGCCCGCGCCGCCGCCCTGCGCGTCGTCATGGCCGGCCCCCTGGGCGTCGGCCGCGGCACCCTTGTGCGCTGGCTGGTCGACGCCGCCGACGCCCGCCGCCCGGACCCGGGCGCCCAAGCCGCCGCGGCCGCTACGAACCCGCCGCACGCCGCCCCGAACCCGCCCCCGCCCCCGCCGGCCGCCGCTGCCGTCCGGCAGCGGGCGGTCAAGGCGCTCGCCGCCGTCGTCCAGGCCGACGCCCGCGCCCTCGGCCTGCCCGACGTCGCCGCGGGCCTGCGCGCCGCCCTGCAGGACGAGTCCATCAGCGTGCGCGAGGCCGCCCTCGAGCTCCTGGGCAGGTTTTTGGCCGCGCACCCGGCGCTCGCCGAGGGGTACCTCGACGTTTTGGCCTACGCGACCGCCGACGCCGGCGTGAGCGTCCGCAAGCGGGCGGTCCGCGCGCTGTGGGACGTCTGCGTGCGGTGCCCGGGCTTCCGGCGCGTGCCCGAGGCGGTGGTGGTGCTGCTGCAGCGGGCGACGGACCAGGAGGCCACCGTGCGGGCGCTGGTGACGCGCTTCTGCGCGCAGCTGTGGTTCTCGGCAGACGCCGTGGTCGCGGCGCCGGGCGGCGGCGGCGCCGGCGGCGGCGGCGCTGGCGGCGGCGACGTGGCCGGCGGCACGGCCGCGGTCGCCTTGCTGGACGCTGGCGGCGAATACGACGCGCCGGCCGAGGGCGGGCCCGCGGCGCCGCGCCTGCCGGCGCAGCGCGCGTCCGAGCTGGCGGCCGTCGCGCGCGTGGTGTACGTGCTCGGCACGGCCCAGGGGCAGCAGCAGCAGCAGCAGCAGCAGCAGCAGGGGGGCGGTGGCGGCGGCGCGCTGGCGGCGGCGGCGGCGGCGGCGGCGCGCGGCGGCCCGATCGCCCTCCCCTTGCCGGCCGACCACCCCCTCGTCGTGATGCTGCGCGCCGCGCTCGAAACAAGCGGCGCCGCGGCCGGCGCACGCGAGGTGGCCGCGGCCCTGCTCGAGCAGGCGCTGCGCCTGCAGCAACGCGAGGCGGCGGCCGCGGGCCGGCGCCTGCAGCGGCAGCAGCGGCAGAGGCACAAGCAGCGGCAGCAGCAGCAGCAGCAGCGCGACGGGGGAGGCGTCGACGACGGCATGTCGGGCGGCTCGGGCATCGCTGCGGGCGGAGGTGGTGACATGGAGGACGAAGCCGCGACCGGCAACGGCGGCGGGGGCAACGGCGACGACAATGGCGGCGGCAGCGGGAGCGGGAGCGACGACGGCGGCGACGGCGACGCTGAAGGGGACGACGACGACGACGACGACCTTTTCGGGCGCCTGCTGGCCCTGCACGCCCTTTGCACCGCCGACCCCTCGGTGTGCATCCCGCCCAACGACCCCGCGCGCTTCGTGCGCTGCTTGGCCCCCTACCTGACGCCCTCGGCCGCCGCCGGCGGCGCCGGCGGCGGCGCCGCGCAGGCTGCCGCCGCGGTTGCCGCCTCGACCCCGGGCGGCGGCGCCGGGCGCGACGCCGCCGCCGACCGCCAGGCCGCCGACCGCCTCGCCGCGGAGGAGGCCCTCTGCGTCCTCGCCATCGTCGACGGCCTCGTGCGCGGCCTGCCCGCCCTCGACGCGGACACGGCCGCGCAGCTACAGCGCGACCTGCTGGCCTCTGTCAACGCGCAGGCCTACGTGCAGGTCGTGGCCGCGGCCTGCAAGGCCCTCTGTGGACTGGCCACGGCCAGGGGGCGCCTGCCGGCGGTGCGCGCGGCGGTCTCCGGCCTGGCGAGCAAGTGCTGCCGCATCGTGTCGCACGCGATGGACGTGCAGGAGGCGGTGGCGGGGGGGGCGGGGGGAATCGGCGGCGGCGGCGGCGGCAACACCAACAACGGCATCGGCACGCCGTCGGGCGCGCCGCCGCCGCGCGCGGCCGCGGCAGCCAGCCTCGCCCACTCGCCGCGCATCCTTTACATCGTCGGGCAGCTGTGCCGGTACGGCGCCAATCTGATCGACGAGGCGGCCGAGGAGGACCAGCGGCGGCGGCAGCAGCTCCGGCAGCAGCGGCTGCAGCGCCAGCGGGCATCGGGTGGGGGAGCGGGTGGGGGAGCGGGCGGCGACGGCGACGGCGGCGACGGCAACGGCGATGCCGACGATGCCGCCGCCGCCGCCGCCGCGCCCGTCTCGACCCGCGGCGTCCGCGACCTGTGCGTGCGCGTGTGGCGCGCGCGCGAGGCGGGCGTGCCCGTTCCCGCGCGCACCGTTGAGGGCGCCCTGCAGGCCCTCGGGCTGCTGTGCGTGGCGCGGCCGGCGCTGCTGATGCCAGACCCGCAGCCGGGCGGCAACGGCGGCGGCGGCGGCGGCGGCGCCCCGTCGTCCTCGTCGGGCGGCGGCGCCGCCGCCGACCCCGCCGGCGCGGGCGGCGCCGTGGCCGTCTTCGAGTCGGCCCTCGCCCCGGCGTCCACCGCCGCCCTCAAGACGCGCGCGCTCGCCAACCTGGTCGACCTGCTGCGCGCGGAGGAGGAGTCAATGGTCGGGCGGCAAAAGGCGGCGGAGGCCAAGGCGGCGGCGGTGGGCGCGGCCACCACGCTGCCCGGCGGGGCCGGGGCGCACCGGCGCCTGGCGCGCGTCAACGGCGAGGCGGACGGGAGCAGCCTGAGCGGCGGCCTGCTGCAGCGGCTGTGGGGCCAGGTGCTGGCGCTGGCGCTGGCGACGCCCGTCCGCGCCGCGCCGCCCGCGCCGCCGCCGGGCGCGGGCCCTCCTCCTTCCCTGGCCGCCAGCGGCGCCGCCGCCTCCGCCGCGCTCACGCCCTCGCGCGCCCCCCCGTCCTCCGTCGCCGCGCTCCACGGCACCCCCGCCAGCGCCGGCGCCGGCGCCGCCCTCGCCCGCGTCGGCAGCCTGGGCGCGCCCGACGGCGGCAGCAGCGGCCAGCACCACGCCGCCGCCAGCAGCGCCGCCAACAGCGCTGCCGCATCGACCGCCGCCGCGGCCGCCGCCGCCGCGCCCGCCGCCGTCGGCGAGGGCGCGGCCGCCGTGCTGCGGCGCCGCGCGCTCGACCTGATCGAGGTGGTCTTGCGCAACGGACTGGTGGCGCCGTGGACGGCCGTGCCGCCCCTGTTCGCGCTGCTGACGGACACGACGCTGGGCGCGAGCAGCAGCCTGGAGCTGCTGGCCTCGACGGGAGGGGGCGCGGCGGCCGCCGCCGCCGCCGCCGCGGCGGTGGCGGCGGCCGGCGGGCCCGGCGCCGGCGGCGGGGGCGCGCTCGCCGCCGCCGTCGCCGCCGACGGCAGCACCCCCGCCCGCGCCCTGCGCGTCCTTAAGTCCGCCGCCGACAAGTACCCCGAGTACGTCGGCAACCAACTCGCGCCCGCGGGCATCGCCGCCGCATTCGACTTCCAGCGCCGCCTGTGGAGGGCGGCGCACCCTGGCATGCCGCTGCCCGCCCGCCCCCCTTCCGGCGCGCTGGCCGGCGTCGGCGCCGCCTACGCGCACATCGTGCAGCCCGCGGGCGCGCGGCAGCGCATGGCCTTTCTGTCGACGCTGGTCCGGCCGTTCGAGGACGTGCTGGAGGCGTCGGCGGCCGGGGGCGGCGGCGGCGGAGGAGGAGGAGCGGGGGGGCCGGACGACGCGTCGCCCGCGCGCAAGGCGGCGTCAGTCGGCGACGGCCTTGGCGGCGGCGGCGGCATGGGCGGCGGCATGGGCGGCGGCGGCCACCACCGCGGCGGCGGCGTCGCCGACCTCGAGTTCCTCGCGTTCCTCGCGCAGGTGGCCGCCAATCTCCCCCTGCGCCGCGCCGACGAGCCGCTCATCCTCATCTACCGCGTGAACCAGCTCGTCGCGCGCCTGGCGCCGGGAGCGCTCTCGCGGCTGCGCGCAGGGCTGCGGCGCTTTGGCGCGGGGCAATACTTGCTGCCGCCGGCCGCCCGCGGGGCCGCTGCTGCCGCGGCCGCGGCCGCCGCCGCAGCAGCCGTCAAGGCCGAGTCGGGCGTCGGCGCCACCGGTGCTGCCGCCGGCAGCCCCAGCGCCGCCGCCGCCGGCGGGCCCGCGGCGTCTGCCACTGCTGCTGCTGCTTCTGCTGGCGCGGCCGGCGGCGGCGGCGGCGGGGGCGGCGGAGGCGGCGCCTTCCCCGCCGCCGCCGGCCGCGCCGCGTTTGCCGCCGCGCTGCTCCTGCTGCTCAAGCAGTACCTGTCCGCCTCCTACGGCCTCGCCGACGACCGCATCGAGGCTTTCGACCCGCGCGGCGACCGCCGCCGCCTCGAGGAGCGCGTGCCGATCGCCCAGCTCGCCCAAGTGGCGGGAACTTTCTCGCTCGGCCCGCTGCAGCTGCGCGCGCCGTCCGACGCGACGGGCCGCCTGCTGGGCGACCTCTCGCGCGCTCTGTCGGGGCTGCTGGAGACGGACGCGGCCAACTACGGGAGCGCCGCGGGGGGCGCGGCGGGGCGCAGGCGCGCGGGGGCGGGCGCGGGCGGCAGCGGGGAGAGGGATGACGGCGGCGGCGCGGGCGGCGACGGCAACGGCGAGGAGGAGGGCGAGGCGGCGGCGGCGAGGTCGCCCGGCGGCCCGGGCCTCGTCGTCTTTGCCGGCGGCTCGGACGTCGGGAAGGCGCGCCCGGGCAGCGCGGCGCGCGGGCGCGGTGGGCGAGGGCGCGGCGGCCGCGGCGCGCGCGGAGGCGGTGGACGCGGGCGCGGCAGCGCCGGCACCGGTGCCGGCAGGGGAGGGCGCGGCCGTGGAGGGCGCGGCGGCGGCGGCGGCGCAAGGAAGAAGAAGGAGCGCGGCGAGGACGGCGACGTCGGCGGCGACGGCGGCGGCGGCGGCGGCGACACCAGCAGCGCCGAAGACCGTGACGATGACAACCCGTTCGGGTACTAGGGGACTGAGCGGAGCTCTCTCTTTTACATTCTAGCTCCATAGCGCACACGTGCATTAACCAAAATGAAAGAAGATGGATCGCAACAAAAAGGGTTTTTGGTCGTCGTCGCGGAACGCCCGCAAAACGCGCGCTCAAATATTCGCTTAGCGCTGCAAAAAACTATATCTGTCCATTATCTCTGGTGGGTGCCTATTCTGGATCGTCTATCTATCAGTCGTCCACATCATCCAGAGAAATCACGCTCCGGCCGGGCCGCCTTCCGCCCGCGCGCCAGAGTCTACCTCACGGGGCGTCGCGGAAGCGGCCGCGGCGGCGGCGGCGGCGCCGGCAGCCTCCTTGGACGGCGTCGGCGTCTGCCGCTGCTGTGGCTGCGGCTCGGGCAGGGCGGCCAGCCGAGAGAGCATCGGCGCGGCGCTCGCGGCCGGAGCAGGCGCGGCGGCCTGGGCCTTCAGGTCGGGGCGGCCCCATGTCGACGAGGCGGGCTCTGGCGGGGCCAGAGAGGGCTGCTTGGCGGCGTCGGCCGACGCGACGACGGCGGCGCCAGGAGTGGCGGCGGGAGCAGGCGCCGCAGCAGTGGCTAGAAGCGCGGCGGAGGCAGGAGCAGGGGGGGCGGCGACAACAGCAGGGCCGCCGCCGGCAACAGCCCTGGCCGCCACTGGCCTACGGCGAATGACGCGCACGCGCCCGTCGGGGAGGACGACGCGGCGAACGATCTCCCCGCGCGGGTCGCCCGCGCCGCCGGGCCGGACGGCAGCGGCGGCGGGCCGCCTCGAGAGGCCAAGAGGGCCGCCGCCGCCGGCCGACGCGCCATCCTCCCCGCCTTGACCCCAGGTCGATTCAACAGGTGAGGCAGCCGCCGCCCGCGGCGCCTCCGGCACGGCGCCGGGCATCTCCAGCTCGGCGGCGAGCGCGTCCGCGGGCGTCGTGGTTGCGGCCAGCACTGCGTCGGCGAGGGCGGCGGCAGCGGCGGCGGCATTATTGGCGGCGGCCTCGTCCGCCAGCCTCGCGTCGCGTTGCTCCTTCTCCCTGAGCGCCGCGATCGCGTCCTCCTTGGCCTTGAGGGCGGCCGGGCCGGTCGCGACCACCATGCCGCGGGGCAGGGGGCGCGAGGGGGCCGACACGACCTTGCGGGGCGGGGGCTCGCGGGGCGCGGCGCGCAGCGGCAGCGGCTTCTTGTCCGCCGCCTCGAGTGCGGCGGCGGCCGCGGCGGCGGACAACGGCGCGACCGCCGCGGAGGAGCCGGCGGTGGCGACAAACCCGCTGGGGCCCGTGGGAGGGAGGCTCGACGTGGAGGCGGCGGCTTTTGCAGGCGCGTGGGTGCTGCTGCTGTTGGTGGCGACGGCGGGCAGCGCGACGATCGTAGTGTTGGCCGCCGGCAAGGAGGGCGCCGCCGCCGCCGCCGACGCGCTGGGCGGGGCCGCCGCAGCCACGTTGGCACCGGCGGCCGGGAGCGCGGCGGCGGGGGCGGCCGCGGCGGCGGCGGGCGCGGGCGCCGCGGCCGCGGCCGGCTTGGTGGCGGCAAGGACCGGGGCCGGCGCAGCGGCGGGCGCGCCAGGAGGATCGGGGGCGGCGATTATCGCGGCGGCGACCAGGGGGGTCCCGGCGTCCGACGGCGCGACGTCGTCGAGGAAGCGCGCGGGCCGCTCAAACGTGCCGATCGCAGGCTCCTCCGCGGCGGGGGCGGCGGGCGGCGGCGCCGGCGCCGGCGCCGGCGCCTGCGCGGCAGGCGCGGCTGCGGCAGCGGGCGCCTTGGCCACCGCCGGCGCCGGGTCGACGGCCAGCAGGGCGCCGGCCCGAGGCGCGGCGGGCGCGCCCCACGTTGCGGCGCCCCGGTTGGACGAGGTGGCATAGAGCACGGGCGGAGGGGCCGAGGAGGCCGCCGCCGCCGCCTGAGCCGCCTCTGCTGCCGCTGCCGTTGCCGCCGCCGCCATCTCTTTGGCGAGGGCGGCAGCGAGCTGCGCGTCGCGCTGCGGCAGCGACGCGGGGGCGTCGGGGGCGGCTGCAGGCTTGGCGGCGTCGGAGGGAATGTTGTCGGTGAGCAAAGGGGCGGCCTTTTCGGCCGGCGTCTGCTGCGGCTGCTGCTGCTGCTGCTGCTGCTTTTGCTCGGGCGGCGCCGGGGCAGGAGCGGCGGCGGTGGCGGCAGCGGGCGCAGGCGCGGGCGCGGTCGCGGGCGCGGCAGCCGTGGCCGTAGCGACAGTGGCGCTGGCGGAAGCGGCGACTCGCCCGGCGGCCCATCCGGGGGCGGCCAGGCGCATGTTGTCTTCGGCGGACTCCTCCCTGTCCTCCGCAGATGCCGCGGGGGGAGGGATTGCGGGCGCCAGCGCCGCACCAGCGGCAGCACCGGCAGCAGCGGCAGGAGCGGGCGCCGGTACCGGTGTTGGCGCCTTGACCGACGCGGGCGTGGGCGCCGCCACCGCCGCCTCGGAAATTGCGGCAGTGGCGACGGCAGCGGGAGCCGGGGCCAGGGCCGGTGCGGCGGCAGCGGCGGCGGCGACGGACGCGGGGGCCACCCCCGCCGCCGCTGGCTGCAGCAGCACCTCCCCCTCTTGCTGCAGCCGCGCCTGCTGTCGCTGCCTCTGCTGCTGCATCATCTCCGCCATCGCCTCCTTGCGCAGCAGCACCTCGTCCTCGGGCCCGCCGAGGCCCGAGGCCTCCCCGTCGTCGTAAACCTCGTCTCCGTTATCCACCGTCGGCGCCGCGGGGGCAGCAGCAGCGGCAGCAGCATCGGCGCCAGAAGCAGCAGCGGGCGTCGGGGCAGCGGCGGGCGCGGGGGCCAGCTGCTGCGCCTGCTTCTGGAGCAGCTCCTGCTGCTGGCGCTCCTGCGCCATCTGCTGCTGCAGCTGCTGCTGCTGCGCGGCGCGCGCGAGCAGTGCCTGCGACAGGGGCGACCCCGCGCCGCCGGCCTGCTGCTGCTGCAGCGGCGACTGCGTCGGAGGCTCGGCCGACGCTGGCGCGGACGCCGAGCTGCCGCCGCCGCTGCCGCTGCCGCCGCCGCCGCCGCTGCCGCTGTCGCCACCTCGAAAGCCTGTGCCCGCCGGCATGACCGCGGGCAGCGGCGTGGGGTCGTCGACGCCGTCGCCCTGGACCGGCGTCGCCACGTTGATTTGCGGCTGCTCGTACCAGGCCAGCGGCCGCGGCTGCAGCCTCGGCTGCTGCTGCTGCTGCTGCGCCAGGGTCAGCGCGGCGCTGCCGTCGCCGCCGCCATTGCCGCCGCCACCTCCGCCGCCATTGCCGCCGCCTCCGCCGCCGGCCACGGCCTCTCCCTCGCGCGTGACCGCCTCCGGCCTCTCAAACGTCGACGTGGGCAGCTCCGGCAGCTGGAACGCCCGCGGCGGCTCCTCCCCGCCCGCCCGCGCCACGATCGCCGCGTCGGGCCCCTCGGCGACGGGCACCTGCTGCCGCCGCACGACGACGCGGCGCGCGGGCCGGCCGTCGGCGCCGAGCCGCACCCGCCTCACCAGCGGCCGCCCGGTCGGGCCCAGCGCCGGCTTGCCGTCGGGTCCCAGGACAAAGCGCAGGACGGTGCCGTCGGCGCGCGGCGGCCCGATCTGGCCGGGCTCCAGCGCGCGCACGGGCGGCAGCACGCCGCCGCCCCCGGCCGTCCCGCCGGCGACGATGCTGCCCCCATAACCCAGATTCGGCCCGCGCGCCCCCTCGTCCACCCTCCCGCCGCGCACGCCCGCGGCCGCGGCCTGATCGTCGACGCTGCCCGCGAAGTAGGCCGCCCCGCCCTGGCCCGGGCTGTAAAAGTCGCCGCCGGGCGCGTCCGGGCGGCCGGCGACGCCCGCGGCGCGCAAGGCGGCGTCGGCGGCGGCGTCGGCGGCGGCGGCGTCGGCGGCGGCGGCGGACGCCGCCGCAGACAGCATCCTCGGCTCCTCCTGGTCGGCGGGCCGCTCCCCCTCGGCAGCGCCGCCGCCCGCACCCCCCAGCATGTAGGCGGCGCCGCCGGGGCCGGGCCTACGCCCGGGCCTCCATGCCGGGTTGACGTGGCTGTAGACGCTGCCGAGGCCGGTGGTGGTGGCGGCGCCGGTGCCGCCGCCGCCGCCTCCGCCGCCCGTCCGGCCGCCGCCGCCGCCGCGGCCGCCCCCGGGCCCCGCCGGCGCCTCGACGCTCGGCACCCCCGGCGCCCCCGGCGCCGGCCCGATGCGCCCGCCCCTCAGGCTTGCGACGCCCGCGACGATGGACGCGGCCGCCGGCGACGCGAAGCTGGACGATGACGTCATCAGCGGCGACGGGGCCGTGTGCGGCCGGGCGGGCAGGTCGCCGGCCTTGAGCGCCGCCATCCGCCGGCCGCCGCCGGCCGCCGGGGGCGGGCCCAGCGCCCCCCCTCCTGCGGCGCCCTGCCGCTGAGCGCGCGCCCCCGCCGCCACGGGCCCTCGGAGGACCCACGTCTCGGGCGTGCTGGACGAGTAGACCGGCTGGAAAGAGGGGGGAGACTGGCCGCTGGCGACGCCGCCGCTGGCGCCACCGCCGCCGGTGGTGCCGTTGCCGGCTGCCCCCGCCACCGCCGCCCCCCCGGCGCCCCCTCCTCCCGCGCCGTAGACCCAGGCGGGGCCGTTGTAGCCGCCCCTCGCGTCCGCCAGCCTGTCCGCTTCGGCGTCGCACTGCACGCGCACCACGTCCGCAAAGTGCGACGCCGGCCGGGACGCCGGCTGGCCGCTGACGCCGATGTAGCTCAGGCTGCCGCCGTAGACAAAGTTCCGCTCCTGGTCCGACCAGACCGCCAGGCCGAGGCGCATCGGGCGGCGCGGCGCGCGAAACGTGGCGGCGGCCGACGGCGCGCCGTCCGCCGGCAGCACCTCGGGCGGGTAGCGCGCGCCCCACGTCTGCCGGGCGAGGGGCACGCCGTTGAGGAACCAGGCCACGTGCGTGGGCTGCCAGTCGACCGTGTAGGTGTGCCACGTGGACCCGACGTCGTCGGCGGCCGCGGGGAACGCGCCCGCGGGCAGCGCCGTCGTCGCGTTGCGCCGCTGCAGCGCGGCGCGGTAGCGCTGCGGCGGCGCGGCGAGGTCGCCCATGCCGCGGCCGTTGGAGAAGGCGCGCAGCCAGACGGTGGACGACTCGTTGGAGGGGGGGCCGTTGAGGAAGGTGATGTCGATCTGTCGGTTTTGGGTTTGGGGGGGGTGGTGGCGGTTGTGGGAGGCCAAGGAACGGGGTGAGTGATTTTGATGTTTGCTGAGCTGAGCTGAGCGAAGCAGAAAAAAGGACGCAAAAAAGAACGCAAAAAAAAGAAGCAAATCATCGTACCTCGTCAAAATCCCCCGCCGTCGCCCGCTCGTCCGACCGCAGGTACCACGTCGTGATGACCCCGGCCTCCGGCGCGACCCTCGCCCGGAACGAGTGCATCCCGTAGGCGACTGCCCCCCCCGTTTCCTCCAGCCGGGTGCCCTGGCCGGCGTCCATCGCCAGAGACGCCGCCGTCGAGCGGCCGGCGGGTGAGGCGGGCCTGAATCGAGAGCGCGCGAGCTGCGCCATGGCCCCCGGCTCGCCGCCCCAGAGGACGTTGGAGGGGTTGTACGCGGGGGACATGGAGCCGGTGGCGGCGGAGGCCGAGGCGGGGCCGTCGTTGTCGTCAGCGGCGGCAACGGTGGCGTTGGCGGGCGACGAGGCGCCGCGGCCGGCGGCGGCGGCGGCGGTGGCGGCGGCGGCGCGGCCGGCGGCCGGCAAGAGCGGCGCGCCGGGCGGCAGCATGGGCACGTCGACCAGGCGGCAGGCGGCGCCCGTGGTGGCGTCCGCCCCGCCCCCCGGCATGTCCGGCGTGATGAGGGCGACGCGCGCCGCGTCCGCGTCGTGCAGGTAGAATAGGGCGACCGTGCTGCGCGAGCGGGCGACGGCGTCGGCGGCCGCGGCGCGCTCGAGCGCAGAGGCGCCTGCGGCGGCGGAAGAGGCGGCGACGGAAGGAGCGGCGGCAGCGGGGACGAGCGCGCCCGCCGTCGCGTTGGTCTTGGCCGGCGCCGCCGCGGGCGGCGAGCCAGGCGCGGGCGCGGGCGCGGCGTCGCACGCGGCGTCCGGGAGGCGCGCCCCGCCCGCGGGCGCCTGCCCGAGGCAGGCGCACTCGAGCCCGCGGCTGACGGCGTACAGGGGGAAGCCCGCCTGCCGGCACGCGACGGGGCAGCGGGCGCCGGCGGCGGGGCCGAGCGGCCACGGCGGCGCCGGCGCCGGCGCCGCCGCCGCCGCCGCCGCCGCCGACCCGCCGCCGAGCGGCTGCTGCACCCACTCGAGGACGCCCGCCTGCCACAGCTGCGTGCCGTCGAAGCAGCCGATGTAGGCGCCGTGGTCCTGGCGGGCGGTCGCGGGGTCGTAGCCCAGGCGCGCCGTGGTCGCGGGGTCGTCGTCCTGGGCGCGCGCGACGAGGAGGAGCGCGGCGGCCGACAGCAAGCCCGGCACCAGCAGCAGCGCGCGGGGTTGGCGGCGTTGGCGGCGGCGTTGGCGGCCGGCGGAGGGCGCTCTGGCCGCCGCCGCCGCCGGTGCAGCCGTCGTCAGGTCCGCCCCCTGCTCGCGCCCCATCCTTCTTCGCTCTTGCGACGGCAGCCCGGGCGCTGCTGCACCGGGGCGGTCAAACGTGACCGCTTGGTCACACAAAAGCGCGCGCTCCACGCGTGGCGAGCGAAGCCGAGCTCCGTGGTGGTGGTCTGCCCCCCTCGGCCTGCTCCTTTTTTTAATTCTTTCCGTCGTCCGCCCCGGGTTCTTCGCGCGGGCGAGCGCGCTGAGATCGGCTCTGTGCGCCACGCGGCTCGAATGCACGCGGCACTCGCCTGCTATTGCGCCGCGCGCGCCGAGTTTAGGACGCTGGGCCGGCGCGCGGGGGGGGCTCGGACCACGGGGGGGGGACGAGAAGAAAGGAGGAGGAATGCGAGCGGCAAGGGGGGAAGAGTGTTGTTGCCCGCCTGTCGTTCGAGAGACACGCGCGCGCGTCGGTGCGTCAGTTGCGTGTGTTATGAGAGTCTGGCTTCCAACAAAGTAAAGGGTAGAGTCCGGCGCCGGGCGACGAGTGCAGCGAGCGAGCAAAAAAAGGGCACAGGCGGCGGAGACGCTACGGTCGGCGGCGGCGGCGGCCGGGCCGTGGCGGGGCCGCCTCGTTTGCCCCGTCCTCCTCCTCCTCCTCCTTCTCCTCCTCCTCCTGCTCTTTTTCCTTCTCCTCCGAGCAAACACAGAACAAACACCCGCGCGCGCCCGCCACCATCGATCATCCCCTGCGCACCCGCTTGGGCGCCGGCGTCGAGGCCGCGGGGGGTCCGGCGGCGCCGCCCGTGGCCCGGCCGCCGCCGCTGCGCTGGCCGCCGCCGCCGCCACCACTCCCACCGCCGGCCGCCGCCCCTACCACGCCGCCGCCGCTGTCCTCGTGCTGCTGCCCGCCCTCCTCCCCCTCCTCTGGGTGGTCGAACACGTGGTCGCCGTGCTCGACGTGCTCCTGCACGACGCGCGCAGCGATTGTTGCTGCCTCGTCCTTGCCGTTGCCTTCGGCGGCGTCGCCCGCATCGCCGGCGGCGGAAGCCTTTTTGGACGTCGGGCGCGCGCGCTTGCGGGAGGCCGGCGCGGGGGCGGCAGCGGCGGCAGCGGGGCCGGCAGCGGCCCCGGATCCGGCGGCGCGCGCGCGGCTGCGGGCGGGCGTGCGCGCGGGGGTGGTGGCCGCCTTCGTGCGCGCAGATGGGGCGGCGGCGGCGGCCTCGTCGGCGTCGGCGCTCGGGGCTGCCGCGCCGCCGCGCCGCCCCTTGTTGACTCCTGCGCTTGCGGCCGCGCCCGCGCCGCCCTCGCCGCCCTCGTCGGCGGCGGCGGCAGCGGCGGCCGCAGGCGGCGCAAATTGGACCGCGCGGCCGCCGCTGTTGAAGATCGAGGCGACCGAGGCGACCGCGCCGAATAAGGCGGCGGCGACGCCGCCTCCAGGCCCGGGGGGCAGCGGCTCCTCCTCCTCCCCGGCCGCCGGCGCCGGCGCCGGCTCCAGCTGCTTCCGCGACGGCCGCCCCCCCCCCTCGTCGTCGGCGTCGGCGGCCCGGCGGGAGCGCTTGGCGCCGGCGCCCGCGCGGCGGGATGGGCTCGGCAGCGGCAACAGCACGGCCGCGGGAGCCGGCGGCGCCCCGTTCCCCGCCGCGGTCGCCGCGACCGCCCCCGAGACGGCGCGCGGCCCGCGCCGCCGGCGGCTGCCTGTCGTGGTCGTGGCGGCATCCGTATCGTACCCTTCTGCCGCCGCCGCAGCAGCAGCGGCCCCGCCGGCGCCCGACTCGGCGCCGGCCGCGCGGCGGGCGCGGCCGCCCGTCTTGGGGGCGGGCGCCGTAGCGTCTGTGGCGTCCGAGGTGGTGGCGGCGGCGGCAGAAGTGGCGGCGCGGCGGCCGCCGCGGGCGGTGCGGGGGACGGCGGCGGCGGCGCGAGAGGGCGGGGCCTCCTCCCGGCCGTCGTCGCCGCCGCCTTCGGCGATGGGCGCCAGGGCGGCGGCGTCGGCGGCCGCCTGGGCGGCGGCGGCGCGCTCGGTGGCGGTCAAGGCTACTGCTTTGGACGCCCGCGCGCGCGAGCCTCCGCCGCCGTCGGCCGCCCCCTCGCCGCCCGCCGCCGCCGCACCGGTCGGCCGGCGGCGGGCGGCGCTGCGGGGGGCAGCGGCCGCGGCAGGAGGGGCGTCGCTCGCGACCTCGGCGTCGTCCTGCTGTTGCTGCTGCTGCTGCGCGCGAGCCGACGTGGCGCGGCCAGAGCGCGCGGGGGTCGCCTGGGCGGCGGCGAGCGTCGCACGAGGGCGCCGGCCGGTCGTCGGGGGAGGGACGGCGGCCGCAGCAGCAGCGGCAGCCGCGGCCTCCTCCTCCTCCTCCTCTCCCTCGTCTTGCGTCAGCGGCCGCGCGGCGCGCCGGCCAGCGCGGGCGGGGGTCGGGCGCGGCGCCCCGGCCTTGTCCTGGGTCGCGGCGGCGGCGGCGGCGGCCGGGGTTGCTGCCGCCGCCGTCGCGCGCCCGCCGCGCGCGCGCAGGGGAGCCGCCACCGCCCCCCCCTCGCCTTCCTGCTCCCCCTCCTCCTCCTCGCCCGCCCCGCCGCGGCGCTTGGCCCCGCGCGCCCCGGCGGCAGCGCGCGCCACGGTTCCCTGCGGCGTGCCACTCGGCGGAGCCGCTGCCCCCCTGCGGCCCCGCCGTCCGGCGGCGGCGCCCCTAATATCTGCCGCCCCCGCCTCTGCCGCCGCTGCCCGGGGGGCCGCCGCCGCCGCCGCCGCCCGCCCGAATAAGCCCATGCCGAGCATCGAGCCGCCGCCGGGCGTGCGCGTCGTAATGTCCAGCGCGCTCGGGGCCGGGCGCGCGCCCGCGGCCGTCGCGACGGCCCGGTCGCCCGACAGCAGCAGGTGCGCGCCGCTGCCGCGGCCGCCGAGCGTTGCGTCGGGCGCCGCCGCCGCCGCCGCCACTCCCGCCGCCCCGCCCGCGCCAAAGCGGGGGCTCGCGAAGGAGAAGAACTGCTGGCCCGCGCGCGCGGCGCGCGCAAAGACGCCGCCGCTAGCCGCGGCCGCGGCGGGCGGAGGGTCGCGCTCGGCAAACTCGCCCTGGCCCGCCGCCGCCGCCGTCGCCGCCGCCGCGCCCTGCCGCCGCCGCCGCCGCGCGGCCGCCGCGTCCTCCTCGGCCAGCAGCCCCCGCTCGTCCTCGCACTCGTTGTCCTCCTCCTCCTCCTCCTCGTCAGCTCCCTCAGCGGGCAGCGCCTCGGCCGCCGCCGCCTCGGCCGCCTCCGTCAAGCCCTGCTGCTGCTGCTGCTGCTGCTGCTGCTGCAGCGCGAGCAGGGCGGCCTGCATGCGCCGCTGCTCCTGCGCCGCCGCCTCCTCGCGCCGCTCGAGCTCGGCGCCGCGAGCCTCCAGCTCGGCCTCGCGCTCGCGCAGCCGCAGCAGCAGCAGCTCCTGCTGCTGGGCGTCGTCGGCGGGGCGGGCGGCGGTGCGGCGGGCGCGAGCAGAGGCGGGGCTGCTGGGCGGGGGAGGGGCCTCTTGCTGCTGCGGCTGCTCCTGCTGCTGCTGCTGCTGTTGCAGCTGCTGCTGCTGAGCGGCGGCGGCGGCGGCGGCGGCCTCTCCTGCAGCGGCAAGCGCCGCCTCGGCCTCCTGCTGCGCTGCCTCTGCGGCCGCCTGAGCCTCGGCGGCGGCGCGCTCGCGGAGATCGGCGGCCGCCTCGCGGGCAGCGGCCTGCCTTAGGGCACGCTCGGCGTCGGCGCGCAAGCGCGCTGCCTCCTCCTCGGCAGCGGCGGCAGCAGCAACAGCGGCAGCGGCCGCCGTTTCTGGCCCGCCGCCGCCCGCTGCTTCTCCCTCCGCCTCGGCGGCGCCTTCGTCGGCCGGCCTCTCCTGCTGCGTCCGCTGCTGCTTCTCCTGCTCGTGCTCCTGCCGCGCCACCGCCAAGCGCGCCTCGGCCTCCCGCGCCTCGGCGCGCGCCTCCTCGAGCTCGCTCTCCACCGCCGACAGGCGCGCCGCCAGCTGCTGCTGCTGCTGCTGCTGCTGCTGCTGCTTGGCCGCGGGCGACGCCGAGCCGCGGCGCGTGACCGTGGCCGCGGCCGCCGCGGCCGCGGCCGCGGCACTGGCCGCGGCGGCGTCCGCGGTGGCGGCCGCGGCGTCGGCGGCTGCGGCCGCGGTCTCGGCCTCGGCCCGCTGCTGCTGCTGCCGCGCCTGGGCGGCGGCCGCCTCGAGCCGCGCGACGCGCTCGGCCGTGCACGCGTAGTACTGGGTGACGGCGTCGAGGGCGGCCTCGCGCTGGGCCTCGTAGTCCTCGACGAGGGCCTCGAGGGCGTCGCAGCGCTGCGCCAGCTCCTGGACCTGTTTCGGTTGATGGTTTTGTCGGGGGTCGGCGGCAAGGGAGGGAGTCGGCATTGGCGTGTTGGGCGTCGACGGCGGCGGCGGCCGACGATCGACGGCGCGAGCGCCCGCAAAACGAAACGCAAGGACTCACGTTGTGCTGGAGGCCGTTGGAGTGGCGCTGCAGCTGCCAGAATTCGTCCCACGGGACCGAGTCGGGCGCGGCCAGCGCGCCGCCGGCCGCCCTGTTGAGGTTTGCGCGTTTGAGAGGGGAGCGTCCATCAGTTTCTGTTTCCTGCTCCTCCCTTCCTGGATCGAACAAGTGAACGCACCGTGGGGGGCGCGGCGCCGGCGCGGCGAACAGCGACATCCGACAGGCGTTTGCCAAGAGTCGTGTGTGATGATGAATGCGCGTGTGTGCAGAGAAGAAAGGGGGGGGTGCTCGTCCTTTTTTTTAAATGCGTTCACCCCTCGCCTCGCCTCGCCTATTGCGACGATTCGTTGATCTGATCGAAGGGACGATAGAGGAACAGGAACTCTGCCTCCAATGGTGCTTGTTGTTTGTGCTGCTCGTGAAGACCGAGGCTCCCTGCGCGAGACCCTCAAGTCTCGCCGTCGTCGCCGCCGTACCGTCGTCGAGCGGATTTCGCCTCGCCGTCCTCCCGAAGGCCTCTCCCAAACGCCTCCCCTCATCCTCACGCCCCCCTCCCCGCGATCGATCGTCCGTAAGATACGCACGGGCGCCCGCAATCAGCCCCTCACTTTCCAGCACTTGTCACACTTACATAAAGAGAGAGAGGGCGAGACACGCCGTCCATCCGTTCGGGGCGATAGAAAAGGGACTCTCAACCGAAAACTGACCAAAAAAGAAACATACATTGCCCCTTCTCGCGCGTTCGCGCGCGCACGTGAAACCGCGCCCGCAGCCAATCCGGCGAGCGGCCGCTCGATCGCCACCATGCGCCGCGGAGGCTGGAGGACGACGGCGGCGGCCGCGGCGGCGGCTTACTGCTGCTGCGTTGTCGCCGCCGCCGCCGCGGTCGCAATCGCTGCCGCCCCGCCCCCGCCGCCGCTCCGCGCCCCGGTCGTCTCTCTGCTGCCCGAGCGCCTGCCCTACGCCTGCGAGACCGCGGGCGAGTCGCACGCCACGGGCGAGCGGTGCTGCCCCCAGGACGACGGGTCGGGGCCCTTCGCCCTCTGCCCGCGCTACCGCCCCAACTGGGGCGGGCGCCTGAGCCCCTCGGCCGCCGCCCGCGCGCTCGCCGAGCGCGAGGCGTCGGCCACGCGGGCCGGCGGCGGCGGCGGCGGCGCCGACGACGGCCGAGGGCGGCTCGGCGCGGGCGACGCGCCGACGCCGGCGCTCGGCGCGCTCGCCCCGGGGGACAACAGCACCGAGGCCGTGCCGGGAAGCTACAGCGCCGACCCGTGGACGGGCGGGGAGGTCGTCGCCGACGCCACGTTCCTGCCGCCCTGCCAAGGGGACAACTGGCGCCAGGCGTCGGCCGCCTTCGGCTGCTCGGGCGAGGGCATGCCGTCCGACGCCGAGTTTGAAAACGGCGCCGTCGGCGCCACGGCAGAGGCGCCGTGGCCGCTGCCGCTCTCCGGCAACAACGGCTCCTCCTCTGCCTTCCCCTACCCCTACGACGACGCCCCGGCCGTCCAGCCCTTCCCCCTCGAGAGCTTCGCCCACGCGGGCCACCGCGGCAGCCGCCTGGCCATCCCCGACGTCGGGAACGTCGTCGACGTGCGCAGCTTTGGCGCCCGGGGCGACGGCGTAAGCGACGACACCAAGGCGTTCCGCGACGCCGTGGCCGCGGCGCCCGTCGGCAGCGCCTTGATGATCCCCGCGGGGACCTACCGCATCCGCAGTTCCGTCGTCTTCATCAAGAACTTGGTGCTCCGGGGCGCGGGCCCGGCGCTCACCACCATCCTGGGCGACAGCTCGGGCGACTGGTGCCGCAAGGACAACTTTGGCGGCGCCATCCCGGGCCCCTGCGACGCCGCCGTTTTCCAGGTGGACGGCGCGGATTACCTCGACGACGGCTCGAGCCTGGCGGCCACGGTGGTCGGGCGCTCGCCGCGCGGCAGCCGGGTCCTGCGCCTGGGCGAGAGCGAGAGCGAGGTGGCCTCGGCCCTGTTCGCGCCGGGCGAGTGGGTGCACGTGGCGTACGACTCGCCCGCGGACGGGGCGCTGCTGACAGAGCTCGGCGCGGCGGCAGCGGCGGCGGCTTGGGGGGCGGCGGCGGCGGCGGGCGGGGGAACGGCGGCGGCGGCGGCGGCGGCTGGCGGCGCCGCCTCTTCGCCGCTCACGGCGCCCCCCGCCGGCGCGGGCGCCATGATCGGCGAGGCCACCCCCGGCGGAGGCCTGCCCCACGCGGGCGTGCTCAACCTGCGGCGCGCCCTGCGGTTCACCGCCCAGGTCGCCGACGTCGACGCGCCCTCGCGCACGGTGACGCTCTCGCGCCCGCTGCCGGCGGCGGTCGACCCGGCGCGCTACCGCGTGGAGCTGCACCGCTTTGCCCTCACGCGCATCGAGATGGGCTTCGAGAACATGACGGTGCGGTTCGAGCCGCGCCCGGCGGCGGCGGCTGTTTTGGCCGGCGAGGCGGGCGGCGGCAGGGCGGCCGAGTCGGGGGCGCGGAGGAGCGAGGCGGACGGCGAGAGGACCGAGGCGGCCGTGCTGGCAGCGGAGCGGGCGTCGGCGGCCATGGAGGCTGCCGCCGGCGCCGACGCCGCGCCCAAGCTCGTGCTGCCCGCCTCGGCCGCCGGCGCCGCCGTCGGCCGGTCGCTGCTCGCGTCGCCGCCGTCGACGGGCGGCAAAAGCAGCAGCAGCAGCAGCAGCGGCGCCGGCGACGCGAGAAAGGCCGAGGGGCCCCGCACCGCCATCGCCCTGTACAACGTCGCCCACTCGTGGGTGCGCGACGTCGACTTTGCCGACACCAACACGGCCGTGCTCGTCGAGCGTTCGTCGCACGTCACCGTCACGCGCGTACGGCTGCTCAAGGGCGGCGCCGAGCTCGCGGCGGCCGCGGCCGACGCGCCGCGCGCCGCCAACGCCGCCGCGGCCGCCGCCAACGCCAACGCCACCGCCCCCCCGGCGCCCCCCCCGCCCGTAGTGCCCGGCCGCTTCCTGCACCTCCGCCACGCCAACGACGTCCTGCTGCACCGCTTCGTCACCGAGGTGAGCCCCGCGGAGGGCGACGTGCTGCTGGACGGGGTGTGCGTCGGAAACGTGGTCAGCCGCGGCCGCGCGGCCGACCTGGGCGTGTTTGCGGCGCCGGGGAGCGCCGTCGCCGCGGTGCTGGTGACCGACGTGGACGCCGGGTCCGGCACGCGGGTGCTGCGGGGGTCGGCGCTGCCGATGCTGGCGCACGGGGAGGGGGTCGGCGGCGCCCCGTCGGCCAGCGCCGCCGGCAACGCGTCCGCCGCCGCGCCCCCTGCCTTTTCGGCGGCCGGCCCCGCGGCCGGCTCTTGGGTCTGGTGGGGCGTCAAGGTGCCCCCCGCGGTCGCCAACGGCCTGCCGGCCCTGATCGCCGCCGCCGCGGGGCCGGGCACCGGCGACCCGGCCAACGCCTGGCTCTTCTCCGGCGTCGACGGCGTCTCGGAGCGCGCGGCCGCCGCCGTCGCCGCCCGCGCCAAGGCGGCGCGCTCGGGCGACCCTAAAGACCGCGCCGCCGCTGCCTACTGGCCCTTCCCCGCCTGGGTCGCCGCCGACGCCATCTCCCGCCCCGGCCTCCACCCGCCCAACCTGTGGGAGGGCGTCCTGGCCACGGTCGGCAGCGAGGCCGAGGCCGCGTGCGGCACGCCCATCGGCCGGGCCGTCCAGGCCGCGCTCGGGCGGCTGGGCGAGGCCGAGGCCGTGGCGGGAGACGCCTCGGCGCGCCTGGATCCCGTGACGGCCGCCCGCGAGCCGGCCTTCGACCCGTCTGTGCCGCGCGCGCTGCGCCCTGGGACCGGGTACGGCTGCCTGCTGCCCCCCGGCGAGGACGAGGAGGGCTACGACGGCGGGAGCCTGGCCAAGAGCGCGGGCGTGACCGACCCCACGCTCGTGTACCCGGGCGCGTACGTGCCCTGCTCCTTTGCGGGCGCCGACGCCCACGCCGCCGGGAAAAAGGCGCGCGACGCCGCCAAGGACAAGGACAAGGGCGCGCCTGCTGCTTCGCCGTCGCCGTCGGCGTCGGCGCCGGCGCCGGCGTCTTCCGCGGCCAAGCCCAAGCCCCTCCCCGGCTGCCCGCCCCAGTTCCCAGAGTGCCCCCTGTGCCCCTCGACGGCCTCGGCACCGCCGCCCGCCTCCCCCGCAGCAGCAGCAGCAGCAGCAGCAGCAGCAGCAGCAAAAGCAGGAGCAGCAGGAGCAGCAGCAGCAACAACGCCCGCCCCCGCGTCCCCGCCCGGCGCGCCGCCGCCGCCGCCGCCGCCGCCGCCGCCGCTCGTCTACAACGCCTCGCGCTTCTGGGGCTGCGCCGGCGAGGCCTGGCGCTGGAACACGGTGATGCCGTGGGACTGGAGCGCCGTCGGCTACAAGGCCGGCGACGACGTCCTGCCCGGCGCCAGGCGGCCGGACGGCACCCTCGCGCCGGACGTGCCCGTCGTCGCCAACGTGCGGGCGTTTGGCGCGGTGGGCGACGGCGAGGCCGACGACACGGACGCCTTTGAAATGGCCATGGCGTCCGCGCAGCCCATCCTCGGCGGCGACAACCCGGGCGGCGCGGTGTTCATCCCAGCGGGCCGGTACAAGATCACGCGCCGCCTGCAGATCAACGACAAGGCGCTGGTGGTCCGGGGCGAGGGGCGCGACAACACCACCTTGTACATGCCCTACTCGCTCGCGCAGGTTGACCTGGCCGCCAGGCTGCGCGTGCCCGTCGAGAGCCTGACCCGCGCGCAGATGCAGTCGGCCCCCGTCGGCGGCAACGACGACGGCAACAGCCGCTACTCGCACACCGACTCGTTCCTGCTGCTCAAGATGTGGGACCCCATGCGCCCGCCGCTGACGCACATCGCCAGGCTGACGGCCGACGTGCCGCGCGGCTCGAGCGTGATTATGGTCGACCCGGCGGACTTTGCCCCAGAAGCAATCCTGCGCATGGCGTCGCGCCCGGGTGGCGCGGCGCCCATGCTGAAACCGGGCTCGTGGGTGCGCGTGGTGGTCAACGACACGGCCGAGGGCGACGTGGTCTCGGCGCTGCACCTGGGCGCCTACGCGCCGGCCTGGACCAACCGGTACCGCAAGGCGCCCTACATGGTGCGCTTCCTGGCGCGGGTCTTGGAGGCAGACCTCGACACGGGGCGGGTGCGGCTGTCGCGCCGCCTGCCGCTCGACGTGCCCGCCTCTTGGAAGGCGCAGCTGCACACGTACGACCCTTTGCCGCGCGGCAACGCGCCGCAGGGCGTCGAGGACCTGACGTTTGAGTTCCCTCCCCTGGACGAGGAGGACGACCCGGCGCGCAACAAGGCCAGCGGCCTGCGGGCAGACCACCCGCCGCGGACGCCCTACCCGGGCCACCTGCTCGAAAAGGGCTACAACGCCGTCGAGATGATCATGTCGGCCAACTCGTGGGTGCGCCGCGTCCGCGTCATCAACGCCGAGTCCAACGTGGCGTGCTGGGGATGCACCTTCACCACGTTTGAGGACATTGAGCTGTCGGCCTCGGCCTCGCACTTTTCGAAAGGCAAGTGGGGCCTCGAGGTCGGCCCCTTTGGCACGGCGGGCACGGGCGGCGTGTTTGACGGCCACCGCGGCCTGTGGCTCGACCGCGGCTCGGACAACCTGGTCCAGCGCCTCAACATCACCGCGCGCATCGTCCACGACTTTTCCATGCAGGGCGCGGAGAGCGGCACCGTGGTCCGCCAGGTCAGGGCGCCGGACTTTAATGTGGACTTTCACCGCGGCCTGCCCTACGCGAATCTCTACACGGGCATCGACCACGGCATCGGGTCGCGCCCGTTCGCTTCGGGGGGCGCGCAGCAGGCCGGGCCGCACGCCGGCGCGTGGAACACCATGTGGAACAACTACGCGTCGGGCCTGCCGCCGCACCTGGGGTCGGGCTTTTTGCTGCAGAGGGGTTGGGTGCAGACGGGCGGCGCCGGCGGCGTCAACGCGACGACCGCCGTGGGCGGCAGCGCGGTGCGGGCGTACGAGGCGCTCGCGGGCCCCGGGATGGTTTTCGCGGGGATCCAGACGACCGACTTCCGGGCGTGCGACTACCAGAACCAGGGGGGTTCGGTGGACGCGGCCTACTGCGACGACCGCGGGCGCGGGTGGAGCCTCGAGGTGTTTTACGACCCCTCGGCGGAGGGGGCGGCGGCGGGAGGAGGAGCAGGAGGGCAGGCGGCATTGGCGGCGGCGGCAGCGACGGGCGCGTCGGCGGGCGCGGCGACGGCTGCGGCGGCCCCCGCGCCCGCGCGCCCCCTGGCCGGCCACTCTCCGGGCGCGCCCAGGTCGTGGTCGGGCGGCGCCTTTGCGCCCGCGAGCGACGGGCACGGCGCGGCGGCGGTCGGCGGCGCTGCCGGCGGCGGCGCTGCTGGCGGCGGCGCTCCGGGCGGCTACTCCGACGCGTGGCGCGGCGGCCGCCTCGCGCCCGAGGACCTGTACCGCGCGATGTACAACCGCCGCAAGCGCGGCGGCTGGGTCAGCGGCGCCCCGCCCACCATGGGCGCGGGCATGCGCCTGGCCGCGCAGGCCCTGCCCATCCGGGAGGAGGACCTCGCGCGCGCGCGGCTCGCGCTGGCGGCGGGCGCGGCGGCGGGCCCCGGGTCGCTGGCCGACGCGCTCTTCGCCAAGGTGGCCCGGGCCGAGGCGGCCAAGACGCTGGCGGCCAAGGCGGCGGCGGAGGCGGCCGAGGCGGCCGAGGCGGCGAAGGCCAAGGCGGCGGCCAGGGCGGCGGAGGCGGCCAGGGCAAAGGCGGCCGAGGCGCGCGCGCCCGCGCCGGCGGCGCCTGCGCTGGCGCTGCCGACGACCAGGCTGGCGGCCGACGCGGCCGGCGCGCTCAAGGCGGCGGCCGCGGCGTTGGCCAAGGCGGCCGCCGTGTTCAAGCCGGCCGCGCGCGCGCCCGCGCCTGCCCCCGCCTCGGTGGCGCTGCCCGCGCGACTGGCCGCCGACGTGGCGGCCCTCAAGACGGCGGCCGCAGCCCAAAAGCCCAAACGGGCGGCGCCGGCGACGGCGGCGACGGCGGCGGTGTGAGAGCGCGCGTTTTTTCGCACCCTCGCGGCGAAGCGCGCGCTTGTTTTTTCGGAACGCGGGGTCTTTCTTCCTCATCTCTTCCGCTCGTGCTGGCGCGCTCCACTCGCGACCGCACACACACACACACACACACACATACTTACTTACGCACCATCACGCGGATTGACGTCACGCGCAAACTGAACCCTCAACAGCCATTTTTTCCCCTTCGTCTTCGTTCCCCCGAATCCAATCCAATTTTTGTATAGCCCCGGTCCTTCAATATTGGAACACACTGCCTGCGCGACCGACCCCAATGCAAGCGGGGGGGCTCGTCGTCGGCCGGAGCGCGCGCGCGTGGGCGACGGGCGGTGGCGGGCTCGACCAGCGACCGTCGCCGCCGTCCTCGTCGCCGACGTCTCGCCCTCGTCCTCCTGCTCTCCGCCACCGTCGGCGGCGCGCGTGCCGCGCCGCTGCCTCTCCCTCTCCTGATCCCGGGCCGCCGTCCGGCCGGCGCGCCGCCGTTGCCGGGTGCTGCTGCGCCGGGTGCCTTGCCCTCCTGCTCGCGAGCAGAGGGCGGGCCGACGCCTTGCCCCCAACGCCCGCCGCCGCCGCCGCCGCCGCCGCCGCCGCCTCTGGTCTCAGGCCCCGCGGGGGCGCGTATGACCGCTACTTTGCCGCGGCCATGGGCGGCATGGAGGTGTACGAGGCGAGCGTTGTGTCGCTCAAGGAGCGGCTATTTCGTCAGCTCGCGACCGAGCTCGTCTCTGCGCGCGGCGGAGGCAGCAAGAAGGGCGGGGGCGGGGGCGCCGCCGCCGCCCCAATCTCTGTGCTCGAGCTCGGCGTCGGCCGCGGCCCCAACTTCTCGCTGCTGTCGGCCGCCTTGGCCGAGGCCGGCTTGGACGACCTGGCCGAGGTGCGCGTCACGGGCGTCGACCCGAACCCCGCGATGCTGCCGTACGCGCGCGCGTCGGCGGCGGCCGCCGGCTTTTCCGCCGGGGGCGTCGACCTGAGGCCGCTCTACGCGGAGCAGCTGGCCGAGTCCTTCGGGGAGGGCGCCTTCGACGCGGCCATCGTGACCCTGGTGCTGTGCAGCGTGCCGGACGCGCAGCGCGCGCTCGCCGAGCTCCGGCGGGTCTTGAAGAAAAAGGGGACGGGGGCAGGGGACGGGGAGGGCGGCGGCGGCGGCGGCGGCGGCGGCGGCGGCGGCGGCGGCGGAGGAGGCGGCGGCGGCGGCCGGCTGCTGCTGATCGAGCACGTGGTCGACCCGCGCAAGGGGAGCCTGCGGCGCCTCGGTCAGACGGTCCTCAACCCCTTGCAGCGCGCCCTGGCGGACGGGTGCAACCTGACGCGCGACACCGAGAGCGAGCTGAGAAAAGCGGGTTTTCTAGGCGGCGGCGGCGGCGGCGGCGGCGGCGGCGGCGGCAACCATGCCCCCTCGCGCCTCGAGCGCCTCCACATCGCGGGCCTGGGGCTGCTGGCGCCGCACGTCGCGGGCGTGCTGGAGATTTGATCATTCTTCATTGTGTGTTTCGTTGTATAATCAATCTATTCATTCGCTGTGGCCCATCGCCTCCGTGCCGCCGCCGACGTCGCTGCTGTCGGCCGCCGCCGCCGCCCGCTCGGCCGCCGCCTCCTCCTTGGCCTTGGCCGCCGCCGCCGCCGCCGACGCCCGGTGCTTCTTGTCCTTGCTCTCCATGACCGGGGGCACCGCCTTCTTGAGCACGGCCAGACGCCCGCCGCCCGAAGTGGCCTTGGCCGCGGCCCCCTGCTCGTTCTTGTGGTTGATCGCCTTGGTCAGCTCGCGCGAGTCCTTGTACTGCGCCAGCAGGCGCGCGTCGCGCGGCGCGATGGCCAGGCGGCCTTTTTTTTGGGTGTTTTTTATTGGTTGCGCATCGGTTTGGTTTGGTTTTCGTTGTTTGTTGTTTGTGCTCGAGTGTGAGTTCGACAAACAATGGTGCGCACGGGCGTGTCGGAGTGGTGCGTGTGAGAGCGAGAGACGCGCGCGCGAGGGAGGAGAGAGGAAGGAACGCGAAGGAGCGTCGCCCCCGCCGGCGCTCGTCCTCGACCGCGCGCCGGCGCTCGTCCTCGACCGCGCGCTCACCTTTGCGCGTCTGCGGCGCCTTTCCGTGGCGGTTGGCCGCCTGATGCTTCTTGCCCGGCTTGATCACCCTGCCACCTTTGGCCTTGAGGGGCTTCTGCGGCATGGTGGTGGTGGCGTCGCGAGGAGTGAGGAAGGATTGGGGCGGGCGGAAGGAGGCGGTGGTCTCGGAGCGGTGGAGGGGGGCGGCGCAAAAGAGCTCCGCGGAGAGAGGGAGAGAGAAAGAGCGGGGCTCCGGATTTGTGATGTGATGGTCTAGAGTACGACGCCTGGGATTGACTGGGCGTTTGCGGGATGAGCAGGAGGGGGCGTGGCCGAGCAAGCGGGGCCGCCGTCTGCGAGCGGTCGCCCCGTTTTCGCGCGAAGACGTCGCGAAGAAGTCGATCGCGTAGAAGAGGCTCCTCCCAAGGAACCCCGTCACGACGCTTGACTTCAACGGACCCGCATTGTACCATAACGAACGACCCGCGACCACCTCTTCATAGACAGCACCCTACAAGCAGCTCCAGCAACGCACCCATCTGGCGTCACCCCCAAAAGCGGCCCGGGAACACCAGGAATGCTGGTCGGGCGCGCGCGCGACGCGCGCCTGCGCGTGGCGTGCGAGGGTCCGGTGGGCGCGGATGCGCGGGCGCCATCGGGCGGGGCGAGCCGGTGCGTCGATGGGCCGCGTTTCCATGGGGGAGAGGGACGCGTTTTTGAACCTTCCCGCCGTGACCCCAACACCCTCCTCTCCTTCCTTATCTCAATACCTCCCTGCACAAACACAGATCGCTCGCGACGTCCCGTCTCCAGCAGCAGGTGAACCAGCAGCAGCAGCAGCCCGAGCTGCGGCGAGCGGGGCCTCTGGCGCCGCCGGCGCCGCCGGCCGACGGCGCGTCGGCAGCGGCGCTCGCGTCTTTGGGCGAGCGCAGGAGACAGCGGCGAGCCGAGCAGCGGCGCGTGCAGCAGCAGCACCAGCAGCAGCGGCCTGGCGCCCGCCCGCCGGCAGCTGCAGCAGCCGCGACAGCAACAGCCGCGACACCACCACGACCACCAGCAGCCCCCGCAACACGACCACCACCGGCGCTGCCCACCGCCCTATCCGCCGCCGCGGCAGCGCGGCCCCTGCTGCCGCCGCCGCCGCCGCCGCCGCTGCCGCCCCAAGCGGCGCCCGCCGCCCCCGAACAGCCGGGCCTGCGTTCGGCCGTGGCCGAGGCGCCGTCGGCCCGGGCGCTGGAGCACGTGCTCGGGCCCTATCTCGCGGCGCCGCAGCATCAGCTGCCGCCTCTTTTGCTCGCGCACGCGGCGGAGCGGCTCGCCGAGCTTTCGCGCGCGTCGCCGTCGCGATGGGGCGAAGGCGTTAGCGACGCCGCCGCGTCCTCCCGCCTGGCCGGCGCCCTGTCGCGGGCCATGCTCGCGCAGTGCCCCTCCGCCGCGGCCGGGCCGGTCGCCCGCCTGCTGTGGGCGCTGGCGCGCGCGTGCGACCGGCCCGTCGGCCCGGAGGAGCACGAGGAGCAAGGGGGGCAGCAGGAGGGCTGGCGGCAGCAGCAGCAGCAGAGGCGGCAACGGCGGCGGAACGGCGGCGGCGGCGACGACGACGGCGGCAGCGCCGGCCTCCCCGCGTCGTCCGCGCCGACGCTGCGCGCCCTCTCCTGGCACCTCGTGCACGTGGCGATGCGGCGCGCCGACGCCCAGGACGCGCCAGGGCGCATGGCCTCGCAGACGGCCTGGGCGTACGTGCGGCTGGGCCTGTCGATGCCGCTTCCGCCCTCCTTGCCCCATGGGGGCGAGCGGGGGGAGGGCGCCGCCGCCGCTGCGGCCGCCGAGGCCGCCGACGCCGCCGCCCTCCCGCCATTGCCGTCATCATTTCCTGCTCCCGCCTCCTCCTCCTCCGCCTCCCCCGAGCCGACCGCCTGCAGCTGGGCCGAGCTCGTCTCCCTCCTCGGCGAGCGCGCCGCCGACTTCAACGCCCTCGACTGCGCCAACGCGCTCTGGGCGCTCGGCCGCGTCGCGCAGCTCCGGCAGCGCGGCGCGGCGCCGCCGCCCCCCCCGCTCGCGTCGTCCTCCTCGTCCTCCTCGTCCTCGCCCGACGCCCCCTGCGCCGCCAACGCCTCCCGCCCCTCCCTCTCAACCGAGGAGGCCCGCGCCCTGCGCGCCGTGCAGATCCGCGCGGCCCGCACGGCGGGACGCCTCGACCCGCGCGGCGTCTCCAGCGTGCTCTGGTCCGCGGCCGTCGTCGGAGAGTGCGACGGCCGCCTTGCAGAGGCGCTCGCGCGCCGCGCGGCGGGCACTGCCGAGCGCTTCTCCCCGCAGGCGCTGTCGCTGGCGCTGTGGGCGTGCGCGCGCCTGCGGCTGTACGACCCGCGCGCGCTCGGGGCGCTCAGGCTGCGCCTGCTGAACATCGCGCGGGACCTGGGGCCGCAGGCGCTGGCCAACGCGGCGTGGGCGCTCGCGACGCTCGGGGGCGGCGGCGGCATTGGCGGCGGCGGCGTGGGCGGCGGCGGCATGGGCGACGGCTTGGGCGGCGGCGGCGGCGCCGCTGCGGGGGCCAACCGCGCCTTGCTGTCGGCGCTGGTGGCTGCGGCGCTGGGTGGTGGCGGCGGCGGCGGCGGCGACTACGGGCGGCGCGCGGCCCCTGCGCTGCGCATGTCGCCGCAGGGCCTCGCCAACTTTTGCTGGGCGCTCGCGCGCCTGGGGTGGTGGGCCGGCGGCCCTGCGGCGGCGTCGGCGGCGTCGGCGGCGCTGGCCGCGGATGCGGCGCCGCCGCCGGACGCTTTGTCGGCCGCCGCGACGCCCGACCACGCGCTGCTCGCCGAGCTGACGCGCCACGCCGCCCGGAGCGTGCACCGCACCGGGTGCCAGGAGTGCAGCAACCTGATGTGGGCGCTCGCGGCCCTGTGGTCGCGGCGCGAGCGCTGGGAGCAGCAGCTGCGGCAACACGCGGGCGGGCGCGGGGCTGCCGTCGCGGTCGGCGAGGACGCTGCCGCCGCCGACGACGACGGCATCGGCGGCGGCGGCGTCGGCGTCGGCGCCCCCGTCTACGCGCGCTGTGGCCCGGATCTTCCCGCCTTCTTGCGGGCCGCGGGCGCGCTCCTGGAGGACCTCGAGGGCGCGCTCGGCCCCGCCGACATCGCGCAGGTCGGCTGGGCGCTCGCGACTCTGCGGGCGCGGCCTGCGGAGGCAGGGGCGGCGGCGGCGGCGGCAGAGGCTGGCCCTGCGCCGCCGCCGTCGTCCTCAGCCTCTTCCTCCCTAACCGCCGCCCAGCGCGCCGTGCTGGTTTTCTGGCGCGAGGCCGGCCGCCGACCCCACCAGCTCAGCCCCTCTGAGCTCGGCGTCGTCGCGTGGTCGCTCGCGGCCACGGCCCCGCCGCAAGAGCCCCGGCGCAGGGAAGGCGGACAAGGCGGGGGCGGCAAGCATGCGGCGTCGCGCCCGGCCGCCGGGCAGCAGCAGCAGCAGCAGCAGCAGCCGCCCTGCCTTTCTCCCGCCGCGGTCCGCGCCACCGCCCGCGGCCTCGGCCGCGCCGCCTTTGCCCGCCTCGCCTCGGCCCGCTTCGGCGCCGCCCTGCCCCCCTCAGACCAGGGCGCCGCCGCCTCGGCCGGCGCGTCGGCCGCCGCCGCTGCGGCCGCCGCGCCCGGGCTCGCCGGATTTTGCGCGCGCGGCCTCGTCGGCCTGCTGTGGGCGCTCGCGCGCCTGCGCGCGGGCGACCCGCAGCTGCTGCACGCGTGCGTCGGGTCCCTGTCCTTATCGTCGTCACCGCTGCCGCCGCAGGACGCGCTCATGCTGGCCGTGGCGGCCGCCCGCACCCCAGGCTTTCGCGACGACGCGGGCGGGGTGGCGGCGCTCGTCCGGGCGTCGGCGGCCAAGGCGACGGCGGCGGCGGCGGTTTTGGCGGCCCCCGCTTCCCCCTTTGCCTCGGGCTTTGCGTCGCGCCCGGGCGCGTGGGCCTCCCTCGCGCAGGCCGTCGCCCGCCTGCAGGCGCGCGAGCGCGGGCACTGCTCGGACCCGGCGCTCGCGGCGCAGCTGGCCGACGCGGCGGCGGCAGAGGCCGAGCGAGAGGCCGCGCGGGAGGCCGGCGGCGGCGACGGTGGCGGGGGACGAGGCGCGGCGGCGGCGGCGCCGCCGCAGCGCATGTCTGCCCGGGCGCGCGGCGCCCTCCTGCTGGCGCTCGCACGCCTGGGCCTGTCGTCCGGGCGCCACCCGCGCCAGGTCGACCGCCTGCTGTCGGCCCTGATGCCGGGTCGCGAGGAGGACGACGGGGGCGTCCCGGCAAAGGCCGCGCTCGCGGTGGCGAGGGGGGTGGGGTCGGTGCTGGCCGGCGGCCCGTCGCCGCCGCCGCCGGGCGCCCAGCAGGCATCCGCGCGCGCCGCCCGCCGCGCCCTCGCCGCCCTCGAGCGCGCGTGCTGGCGACCCGACGCGGGGACGTGGGACCTGCCCGGTGCCGGGGCGGGCGCGGCGCGGCTGCACGGCCCGCTCGAGCTCGGGCTCTTGCCGGCGCTCGCCGCCGCCGCCGGCGCGGTCGGCGCGGCGGGGAGCGGGCCGGCGGGCGCCGGCCCGTCGCCGCGGGCGCTGGCGCGCCTGCGCGACGAGTGCCTCAAGGCGCACCTGGCGGGGCGCGGGTTGTGAGGAACGGTGATCGACGCGACGACGACGCGATGCTGTTTGCCCCTTGGAGATGTAAAAGTGTTTTGAAATCTGTCCCACGAAAAGGGAACGAAAAGGGAACGAAAAGGGAACGAAGAGCGCTCGGGCGAGCGCGCGGCGGTCGGCCCTCGCGACGACGGCGGCCCGGCTCCCAGTGTCAGCGTTTGCTCGCGCGCCCGCCCGGGCATCCATCATCAGAGCACTTTCACGCACATAACATCATCACGGGATTCCTTTCCCATCCCGCATCCTCATTGCATCAACAACACGCACGCCACTCCCGCAGTGTCTCTTCCCTACGAGCCTCGTCTAGAAGCCTGGCCCCGATGCTCGCCCGCCGCTCCCTCGGCGGCGCCCGCGCCGCGCGCCCCACCGCCGCGCGCCTGGCCCCCGCGCGCCCGGGCCTTGCCCGCGCCGCATCGAGCGCGGGCCCCGCGCGCCGCCAGTCGGCCGTGCGGCGCTTGGCTGCCGCAGAGGTGCGTGGGTGCTCCTTGTTTTGATGCGCGGGGACTCCTCTCTCCCCGCCAGGTTTTAGGCGTGCATGCTTGCCGGCGCAAGTATTGCCTCGGCCCACGGCACGCGCGGATGCAGTGCGTTACGCAGACCAACTGCACCATTTTGAGGGCGGCGGGTGGCGGCGGCCGCGCAGGCGGCGACGTCGCGTCTGCCGCGGCGCGTGGGCGCGGGCAACGGGCGGCGATCGCGCGCGCGGCCGCTGCCAGCCGCTGCGCCGCCGCGAGAGACCCGACGTGCAACGTGCCCTCGCTCATCCAAACAAACTCACCCGAGCCCAAACTCGACCAATCATTCAATCTAACAAAAAACAACAGGACGACGCAGCCGCGACCACCGCCACCGCCGAGCCCTCGGCGTCGGCCCCGTCGTCCGACGCCGACGAGCCCGCTGCCGCCGCTGCTCCCGCCGCCGCCGGCCATGGCGACCACGCCGCCGCCCTCGAGAGCGCCAAGCTCCTGGTCGACGACGCCGCCGCCTTTGCCGCCGACCCGGAGGCCACCCGCTCCGCCCTCGGCGCCGCCCTCGCGTCCGCTGAGGCCGAGCTCGACGCGCTGCGCGCGCGCGCGGTCGAGGCCGAGGCCGCCGCCGAGGCCGCCGCCGCCGACGCCGCCGGCTCGGCGCGCGAGCAGTTCCTCCGCCTCTCGGCCGATTTCGAGAACTTCCGCCGCCGCACCAGTGAGGAGCGCGCCGACGCAAACGCCCGCGCGCGCGGCGACGTCATCGCGTCGCTGCTGCCCCTCGTCGACAACTTCGAGCTCGCGCGCGCGCAGGTCAAGGCCGAGACCGAGGCAGAGATCAAAGTGAAGGAGGCCTACCAAGGTCTGTACCGCCAGCTGGTGGACCTGCTCAAGACCCAGGGGGTGGAGGCGGTGCCGACCGAGGGGTCGCCGTTCGACCCGGAGCTGCACGAGGCCATCGCGCGCGAGGCGTGCGGCCCGGAGGCCGACGGCGCCGTAACGCAAGAGTTCAGAAAGGGGTTTTCGATGGGCGGGCGGCTGCTGCGGCCGGCGATGGTCAAGGTGGGTTATTACGACGGGCCGGCGGTCGAGGCGGGGGTGGGGGAGGGGGATGGGGCTGAGGCGGCGGCGGCGGGGGGCGCAGAGGCGGAGGCGGAGGCGGGGGCGGGGGCGGCGGCGCAGGAGGAGGCGGAGCCGAGGCCGGAGGGGCAGTGAGAGAGCGGGGGGCGGCGAGCGTCCCTCTGTCGCGCCTCTTTCTCTTTCTGGCCCGTGTCGTTTTCTTGTGAAGGCGCCTTTGGGTTGACGCCGTCGTTCGCCACCTGGACGACGACCAGACTCTAGGAATTGCCCGACGCTGCAAACACCGAGTTCGATCTTTTGGGAAACGGGCGAGAGACGTTGCCCGCCGCCGCCGGCGTCTGAATCCAACCGTCCCCTTGGGGGGGGGGGGGGCGTCCCTTTTGGGGGGCGCAAGAGCTTCCCGTCGGCTCGGGGCGGGCGCGCGCTCTCGCGGCAGTGGAGTGCTCCTCTTTTCCCTCGGCCGCCCTGTCCCCGCCCCCCAGCGCTCTCCGCACCTCTGCCCGCCCGGGGCTGCGAGCGCGCGAGCCGGGCCCGAAGCAAAAGGGGGAACCATGTGTCAGCGGGGCGGCGGCGGTTGACGGTGGCGACCGTTCCGACTGTTGCCCGACGCGTCGGCTCCCCGTTTGATTTTGCCGAGCCGCCGCCACCGCTCCAGCCGCCGCCGCAAGCTGCTCGCCGTTGCGGGGCGCCCGTTCAATGCGGGGACGTCAAGATAGGTGAGAGTAGGTGCTGGCCTGCTCGTCTGTGCGGGTGCGGAGACGTCATGCGCGCGCGCGCGACCGCGCGCTTCTCGTCGAGATCTTTCAGAGGAAGGGGCAAGAGGGGCCTCCAAGTTTTCTGTGTCGTCCGTTTCTTCTTCGTTCGCATTCAACCGTCCATTCGAACTTGTCACATCACGTCCTAGAACCAGGCGTCCGTCTCATATCCCTCCCCGCCGGATTTTGTCCCCCCCGGCATTGCCTCGACGACTTTGCCATCCATTCATTGGCGTCGGTCGACGCGTCACAAACACCCCTTGTTCACCAAAACGCGACCCCGAATCACAAATAAAAACGCGCATCGATGAAGAAGGGCAAGAAGCGCGCCAGCGAGGCCCGCGCGCCCGTCCGGCGCGTCCAGTCGCTGCCGGCGGGGCTGCTGCGCGTGGTGAGAATGCGGGAAAGGAGAGAGGCGGGAAGGAGAGAGGAGACGCCAGCCCAGGGGTCGAGACCCGCAAACGTCCGGCGACGCGTGCGCCGCGAGCCGCCCACCCCCTCGACCCCGCACATTTGGCGTGGGACGCACGTGTCAATCGACCGCCGCCCCGCCCGCGCGCGTCGGACAAGCGCAGGAAGAGGGAGAGCCGGCGATTTGGGCCCCATGCCTTTCAAATTCTCCGACTTGCCGACCTCCCCTTCTTCGCCCCTTCCGCGCAGTTGCGTTTTTCGGGGTCTCTCCGGCGCCACCCCCCCAACCTTCCGTCCTGACAACCCCGCCTCATCACCACGCGCACGCGAACAACCCACAGCAAGTGCCGCCGCATGCAGCAGCCGCCGCCGCCCACAACGACAACGCGAGCGGCGCCGGGGCGCGGTCGCCGCGGCCGCCCGCAAGGCAACAGCCACCGCCCCACGACCCCCAGCACCACCACCACTACCACCACCAGCCCCTCCTGCCGATCGACGTGCTCGCGCTCGCGCGCGCCCCCTCGCTGACGGCGATGGCCGCCTCGCCGCCCTTCAGCCCCGTCTTTTCGATGGACGCCGACGCGCACGAGCAAACGGGCGGGGGGGCGGCGGGCGGCGCAAGAGCGCCGGGCCCCCAGCAGCACCCGCACGCGCCGCATCCGCCCCCAGGGGCGGCGCGCATCAGCGCCTCGGGGGGCGGCGGCCGCCGCGCCCTGGCATTTGCGCCCGCGTCTGCCGCCGCCGCCGCCGCCCCTGCGCCCCCCGCCCCCCCGCCCCCCATTGCGTCGCCGCTCGAGGCGCTTCAGCGGCGCATCCGCCGCCACTGCCGCGTCGACGACGGCGGCGGGCCGGCGGCGGGCGCGGGCGCGGGCGCCGCCGTGGCCGCCGCGCTCGCGCGCCGCGTCGGCGCGCTGCGGCGCGGGCCCTTTGCGTCCTCGGCCGCGCTGGCGGGCCTCGCCGGCTCGGGCGGCGGCGGCAGCGCCGGTGGCGCCGGCGGCGCCGCGGCCCTGCTTGCGCCTGTCGTCGTCGTGCACAGGCCGCTCGACATCGACGCCCTGGCGCGCGAGCTGCTGGCCGCCGGGTACATGGTGCAGGTTCGGGACGAGGTTGCGTCCGCGGGCGCGTCTGCGGCGGCCGCCGCCGCCGCTGCCGCCGCCGCTGCCGCCTCTGCCGCCGCCGCCGCCGCCGCCTCTGCCGCCGCCAATGGCCACGGCAACGGCAGCGGCAGCGGCCACGTCTCCGCCCCCCCGCCCCCCCTGCCGCCCGCCGCGAGCCGCCCCCACCCCCAGCCCCACGGCCCGCCCCGCGACGCCCGCTCCTGCCTGCAGAACCTGCGCCACCGCTTCATCGTCTGCATCGGCGCGCGCGCCTCGCTGATCAGGCGGCTCGAGGCGGCGGCGCGGGCGGCGGCGGCGGCAGAGGCGGAGGCAGGGGCCGCGGGCGGCGCGGCGTCGCGGCTGGCGTCCGCGCCCGCCACGGCGGCGACCGCTGCCGGCGGCGGGTTCGTCCCCGTCGAGGAGGAGGAGGAGGACTGCTTGGACGACAGCCTGGCGCACACGCCCCGCGTCTCGGCAGCGGGCGGAGCAGCAGGAGCAGCAGGAGCAGGCGGCGGCAGCGGCGGCGGCCTCGGCGGCGACCCTGCGGACGGCGGCGGCGCCAGCGAAGGCGGCGACGCGTACGCCTACCTCTCCGAGCCGCTCGTCGTCGAGCCCCGCTTCCGCGAGCAGTTCGGCATCGCCCACCCCACCCGCGACTACGAGTGGCTGCTCGCGGCCGTGCCGCCCGTCTTTGTGGGCCCGCTCGCGCAGCTCGAGGGCGCCGTCGCTCTGCTGTGCGAGAGCATGGCGGCCGCATTCGTTGCGCGCGGCCTGCCCGTGCCGCCGTGGCGCTCGCGCGCGGCCCTGATGAGCAAGTGGGCACCGCAGCAGCTGCGGCAGCTGGCGGGGAAGATCGCGGACCTGCGGCGCGCGATGGAGGAGGCCGGCGCCTCGGCCGCAGGGGCCGGCGGCGGCGGCGGCGCCGCCGGCGGGCAGGGCGGCGCCAACGGCGGCGGCGCCTTCGTCGTCGGCGCCTCGCCCACGGCCGCGCCCATGGACGGCGTCGTCGTCGCGGGCGCGTCCGCGTTCCCGCGGCCGCCGCACCAGCACCACGGGTTCGACCGCCCGACGTCGGCGGCCGCTGCGTTCGCGCTGGTCGCGCCGCTGTGGGCGGCGGGCCCTGCCGGGGCGGGCGCGGGCTCGCGCGGCGGCAGCCCCGAGGCCGCCACGGCGGCGGCGGCCGCGGCCGTGGCCGTGCCCGGCATGTCGCCGCCGCCGCTGCTGCCGCCCCCGGCCGCCGCCTACGCCGCCTACGCCGCGGCCGCGGCCGCCGCCGCCGCCGCCGCCGCCGCCGCCCGTCCCCCCCTGTTTGGCGAGGCGGTCGCGGCGCAGCTGCGGCAGCAGCAGCAGCTCGGGGCGCGCGAGACGCGGCGGGCGGCGGGCGGCGGCGGCCAGGACGGCGGCCAGGGCGGCGGCAACGGCGGCGCAGCAGCAGCAGCGGCCGAACCCTCCGCCGACCAACGCCTGGCGCGCGGCGCCACCCCCTTTGTGGACGACGCCATGGCCTCGCTGCTCGCCTCTGCCTCGACGGCCGACGAGGGGGAGGCTGTGGCGGCCGTGGCGGCCGAGGTGTCGGCGCCGTCCTGTGCGGCGGCGGCGGCGGCGGCGGCGGCGGCGTCGTCCTCGGCGGCGGCGACGGCGGCGGCGGCGTCCTCTGCGGTCGCTGCGACGGCGGCAGCGGAGGTCGGGGCCGGCGGCGGCGGCGGCGGCCCGTCTCTCGCGCGCGCGCCCGGCTCGTCCGCCGCCCCGCCGCTCCTCCTGCCGACCATGTCGATGTCCGCGGCGCTCCCCCTCCAGGGCCAGGGCCTCAGGTTCCCGCGACAGGCGTCCGCAGAGTGGCGTCGCCCTGCAAGCAGCGGCGGCGGCGGCGGCGGCGGCCCTCGCGCCGGCAGCGGCGGCGGCTCTCGCGCCGAGGGCCGAGGGCCGCGCAGCCTGCTCGCGGCGGCGCTCAAGCGCATCGGGAGCCGCGGCGAGCTCCACGGCGCCTCGACCGGCGCCGGCGCCGCCATGCAGCTGGCCGCGGCGATGGAGCAGGCCGCCGCCGCCGCCGCCGCCTCTGCGGCGGCCGCTGCCGCCTCGGGGTGGCCCCCCGGCTCAGCCGCCGCCGCCGCCGCCGTCGCCCCCCCCGCCCCCGCCGCGCCCGCGTCGCGCGCGGCCTCGGCCGGCGCCGGCGGCACGGTCCGCACCACCGGCGGCGACGCGCCCTGGTCGCGCATCACCGTCGTGCGGTGGGGCGGCAGCGGCGACGGCGGCGGCGGCAGCGGCGCGCCGGGCGGCGCCGCGGCAGGTGCCGCGGCCGGCGCCGCCGCGGCGCTCGGCGGCGTCGACGCCGCCAGCGGCGGCAGCGCGCCCGCCCTCGCGCTCGCATGATGCCGGGCCGTTTCTCCGCGCCCCCCCTATCTATGCTAAACAGCCCCCCCTCCCACCGGGCCCCCGCCCCCACCCCCCTTCCAGCCCCCCGCCGCACAGACCGTCCCACAGGTCGACCCTCCGACAGAAGGCCGCCCCTCCCCTTTTTTTTCCTCCCGCTCTGCCTCTCTCGGCCGTTTTCGCGCCAAAAAAAGACCGCAACGCTCCCTCCATTCGCACACGCACCAAAGACACATCGCGTCCCGCTCGATCTTTCTTCGCCTCTCCCCCCCCCGCACACTCCGATATGTCGCTCCGACGCCTCTCCGCCGCCGCCCACAGCTCCGCGCGCGCGGGCCCCCCTCCCTTTTTTGCTGAACGCCGTTTCTTTTTTTTATGGTTAGGATTTTGTTGAACGCCCCCTTCCCCCCTTTGCTTCGAATCGCCCCCCCGGTTCGTGTGTTTCGGGAATTCCCGCGCTCGCTCTTTATATCCTGCTCCGATCGATCCCAAACCCACCCCCAAACACACACAACAGCCCGCGCGCGCTTCGCCCGCCGTGCCGGTTTTTTTGTCTCTCTCACGCTCCCCCCCACCCCCCCCCCCACACAACAACCCCCCCCCCCTCCCCCCGACCCCCTACGCCACCCCCCACCCCCCCCACTCTCCCCCTCCCCCCCCCCTCCACTCCCCCCCC